>Ga0307510_10001060_pt1 | contig 29219 bp, 25 predicted proteins | sample 12_EM_MG_FD_207224 | JGI IMG/M metagenome (GOLD analysis project Ga0307510, IMG submission 207224) | Populus trichocarpa ectomycorrhiza microbial communities from riparian zone in the Pacific Northwest, United States - 12_EM | ecosystem: Host-associated > Plants > Roots > Unclassified | place... | reverse complement strand
ACCAAGCCACTTTACTATATAGCTTGTCTGTATCTTTCCTATCATTCTAGTAGTCGTCAGTGGTAATCTATGCTCTTGATTGTCGGCTATCATTACTTCTCAGTTGAAACGATTGCGCATTGCTACACTACAGTCTGATAGCTGATCGAGTCTTTCATTATGAGTCACTCGGGGCGCTTTGTGTGTCTCGGAAATCCAGCATTAACGACAGTCCGCAGAAAGCTCGAATTAGTTCCTAAGGCCAAGCGTGCACTCTCACCCACAGTTTTGTTCTCCACCACGATCGGGGCTCCATACAGTTTTGGAACTGATGAGTTACCAAACTCGATAAGGGCGTTGATTAATCTCACGGTAACGTCCGTGGAGGCAAACACTCCCGTTCCGTTCCATCTCATATCGACAGTCTCCTGAAGACCCGTGGTATTGAGCAATCCCCTAAGAGCGCCGAGGCAGCCGACCGGACCCTGAGACCTCGAGCATGCTTCCGCGTTCGCGACGTGGATATCGCTGTGGGATATATCCGGCCTGAGAGAACTTTTGCCCACCGATTAGGACCTGAAATCCGCGGAAAAGAGCTTGGGAAGGGAGAGTATAGTTCGTCAAAGCAATTGAGATAGGCGTGTGCTCGCATTTGGGGGACATAGTGGGCTGTCATGAGTGGTCGGCACTCTAGAACCCATCATTTTCAGGGACGGTGGTGAGGAAACGTCACTATTTGTCTCAGCAAGCAGCAGGCAGGTTACAGGCAGTGTTCCCAACCGTCCCGGGCGGACGGCAGGGCCCTGGCGGACTATAGTCCCGGGCGTCCCGGGCAGGGGTACGGACGGCCGGGCAAAGCGTCTGTCTTTTATAAATACGGCAGTCTTATGGGTTGACGGCCGGGCCCTGCAGTCTCATTGGGAACGGGATCTGCCGGTAGGGCCCGGCCGTCATCTTGATGGATCGACGTCCCCTACAGGGCCCTGGCGTCATCTGCAGGGCCCGGCCGTCACGTATAGTTCCTGCCAATTTTTTGTCAGGCCTATAAATCGCTAGCACCTTTCACCTAGACTTTGGTTCCTAATTAAATACTCTGTATGCATGCGCAGGACTGGTGTAAGTAGGATGGCGAGTATAGGTTGTTCTATATAACTTTAGGAATAAATTCAAGTTACGCATTCTTCTGGAATATACGACTAATTCTATTGTAGTAGGGGTAAGGTTGTAATTCTATGTGAGCCAATCGCTTCTTCGTTGATGATAACTGATTTATTTATAACCACCAGGTGTATCCACCTTATATCCATCTCTCAAAACTACAAATTCTCCCAATACACAATATATACACACATATTCCTACCTTTTTTAACTTATAGTTTTATATGAACAATTTCGTAAGAACTTAAGCCATTGCCTTGAATGTTAGAAGCCTTAATCTCACTCCTCGGTCATCAGCCGTTACCTGTTGTCTACGCCAATTCCCTGGGGGGGCCTCCGGTCCCGTCACCATCAGGGCCCACCGCTCACGTGAAGGCGCACGGCAGATTCCGCGACCTGAGACGCCTGCAGTCCCCGCCCATCCGTCCCGGGCAGTCTTCCGGGCGTCCTCTCAGGTACGCCGTCCGTCCCGTCCGGACCCGAAGACGGACGGACTGGACGCTTGGGTTCACTGGTTACAGGAGGGGAATTTGGACGGATCACACGAACAGCGATAGTGGGTGTGGTACTACAGGCAGGTTGCAAAGGATAGCTAGCACAACATTCTACGCCTCAATAACAAGAATGTTCGAGTACCGTAACCTATGATAGGGCTACTTGGAGACTTGCTTTCGCCCTGCAATGAGCACCTGGCTGCTATGGGTGAAGCCTTGTTGGATTGCATGCACAACCTACACTTAAATGCGGGGAACTCAGGCTTCAGAGCGAAACCGCGGGATTCTCCGCGTGCCATAGTACCCCAGGTTACGATAGGTGTTTGTGCTTGATTGCTAAAAAACAAGCTGACGAAAAGCATGGGCTCACTCTAAGAGGGGTAGATGTCATGATATAAGTGCCAAAGATAGATTTCATAAACAAATAAACCATATCACCATAAGACGGGTAAGAAATTTCAACACGACAGCTTTTACCAGCAACACAAGAGTCCTCTATGCCTATTCCGGTCGGAACCCTCCATGTAATCGTCTCCTGGAGTGTATACCGGAGTATTAGCGTCAAGTACGCAAACTTGGGCTGTAGTATACTATACCCTCTATCGGACAAAAACAATTGCCGCAACCCCTGAGAATTATCTTGATGATCGGCGACTTCCAGATGCCGGAACCTCGGCAGGTTCACGAAGTGCCGGAACCTCGGCAGGTTGACTGGATACCAGCACGGGAGATGTACGAACGCTCATAGGGGCATGCGGTGCTGGTGGGGTCTTGACTGTTCCTAGTTTCGGAGAGGTTGTAGCTTCTCCTGGTTTGTGGGAGTACGAGTTGCAGCATTCGCATTTGTTATTGCTGCATATATAGTTCGGCATGGTGGAATATAGAGGCTAGGAAGTCCGATAGTAATTCAAAGTGAGAGTGTGCAATATTTGAAGAGGTGAGCTGAGAGAATCGAGCTGAGGAGTGGTTGAGAAAATTCCGAGGTGAGGGAGAGCTTTTATAATGAGCCGTGTAAGCACAAAGGGGTGAGGAAGGTGAGCTCAATCAACTCGCTAATAATAAAAACTAAATACTAAATTAATATGAGCCACAAAAACTAAGAATATTGTTGTGGCAAGTGGTGGACACGATAAGATCATAATCGGGTTTTGCTCGAATAGTCTGCTCGATCACCTCGATCCTAGGGGTCCCCGAACAGATCCTGATCGAGCAGCGCATCCATGATCTGATCGATTTGCTCGATCATATGTACTGCGCGATCATACTTGACCATCGAGTATTCTTAAATCATGACCCATTCCTCTACTAACCTTAGTGATTGGGTGGACTTATATAAAGGTAGTATACTTGGGTATAGTCGATTATCATCGACAATACTCGTGAAGTGGCCACTATCGATCACTCGATTAGGGTTCCCACGTTTCATCAATCGTTCGATCATGAGGTCCTCTCGATCATGCTAGTGGGCATCACTAGTTAAGGGTCGGGCCATTTTCCTTGGTCTTTGAAAAAAGTGTAAGGTCCACAAGAACTCGGGACTTATTAACAAACTGATTCCGGGGCAATTTCATGATCCCCTTATGGCTGGGAATGGGATAACGGTAAAGGTCTCCCATGCCACCCATTTTCAAGTTTTATCCCTCCTGTATCACCCATCGTTCCATACCACAATTTACAAGATAATCCCAACGCGATCTGATAAGATAAAGGAATCAATAAAAAATTTCACAGTTAATATTATCAGAACCTCCCACCGCTATTAAAGCAAAATTCGGATAAAAATCCTATTTGAACGTTCGAGTACGAGCGCTGGCTGGTTCCCGCCAGTTTATGTGGTATGGCGCCTGTAGGCGCCTTGGCAGCGGGTTATGGTGTACAGGGGGTTGAGGGTAAGTGAGCGAAACGGTTTTCATTTGTTCCTGGGTCACTCGGCCAATGAGAGAGCAGGAAGTTTTATTGTCAGTACGTACTTAGTACATTTTAGGTTCGCCTCACTTTCTTCCCCCTCCAAAAAAGCGCCAAGATTGGCTGTTCCTACGGTCATACACACCAAACTTTGGCAAGTTAAATTCCAGTTGAGTACGATAGACCACTGGTGTTGCAAAATGTAACGCCTTATATAATCAGGGTCAGGTATATTTTATCGCAAGCAACAATTGTGAGAGGTTCGAGTCTGGGTGTAGATAAAGTTTTTGTATATATTTGGCTAGGGTTTCTGTTTCCTTTGTAATTCGATAATACAATCACATTACGGGACAGGAGCAATATTGCCTATCACTTCACTTTCATTTCAATTTATGAATTAAATACGTATGATATCAGTATGATAATATTATTGTTGCAGCAATGTACCCTTCAAGCTAAAACCCTAAAGTTTTGGGTTTGCAGTAAATTACACCTAATCCTGATTATGTAAGGCATTACATTTTGCAACACCAGTGGTCTACGTTATAGACGACTCCCACCATAGATTTAGCTGTTGTCATGGGCGCAACCACTCAAATCCGCGTTCTGGGTGGGACGCTTTCCCTAGCAATTTCAGCTACCCTCCTGAGCAACTGGGTCAAGTCGCGACTCCCCGAGTTCCTCGGCCCACAACAGTTGGCAGCGCTGCTGCGATCCTCGCAGGCGCTGGAAGAATTCGACCCTGAAATCAGGGCCCGTGTATGGTTCGCCTATGTGGGAGCATATAATCAGCGAATGATCCTTCTGACAGGGTCCACAGCAGCGTCACTGCTCTCGTTGGGGTTGTCGTTTGAGAAGAAGGCGAGGACTTTGGATCTGACGAGGCTTTGAGGCTGGAGGGTGTTTGCGGGTGGCAATACTATGATATGGATTTTTTTGGGTGCGAGGGCACGTGGCTTTTTGGCATAATTTCTCTATTACTCGAGTACCGGTATGATACATTCAACTTCTTTATTGAGATTGTCAGGCAAGCTCTTTTGATTGATATCCCTGTCATGAGGGGTGAGGGGTAATAATGTCATACAAAAACTTCTACTTTGTATGATATCTTTTGTTTCGATTTTGTCATGGCTAGAGTATAGAATAATTTATGTTTGAGCAATCCACTGAGTTGAGCTTTAATCAAATTGCGATAATGGCGAGTATTTGGATGTATAACGGTGCATCCGGTATCATTGAACACAGCCAGGGCAGTCCCGGCAAAAGAAAAAGAGAGCCGCATCAGTTGTGCTTCAACATTACGTAAGCAAAATGTTAGCAAAAGGCAACAGGGTAAGTTGACGGGCATCTTTCTCTGGGCACCTTCGTTTTATTTTGGGCATGCTGAACAAATATTTCTAAAAAAATATGGTCAATATCTGTCAATAGCATATATGTTCTTTGATAATAAATCTTACTCGGCACATCCTGAACAGGGCGGGAGTCCGTTTGACCTTGTGGGTGGATAAGCTCTGTGATTGGCTGGATCCGCCTTTAGTTTCTATTATCTGATAACAGATCGAATCTTTCATTGTGAGTCACTCGGGGCAGGTTGTATGATAGGTCTCGGAAATTCTTTCGGGGGCTTTCTCAGGGAAATACCTTAGATGTAGAGGGAGGAATAGATATATAGGAGATCTAAGGTACGACTGGTACGGTAAGGGGCGCTTGTCAAGGAACCAAGTAGTTGTATCGTACAGTACATTTGTACTCAGGCTGCTTTTCTCAGAATCTGTCGTTAGAAATAATTCAAAAAAATTCGGGTTTACACCTATAATAAATCATAATGATACAGGGGAAAGACTGGCTTTTTTAATCTTGTAATAGGTAGAGTCATCGTGTTAAAATAAACTATAAAATTGAAACATCTTATTGTTTCAAGACACGGTACTTATTTTCTAGAAGTAAAGAATTGAGATTGAAAAGAAGCAGGGAAGGAGTTTGTGTATTTAAATCCGCAACCTACAATTTCAATTGTTTAAACGAGCTGTGCCTGGGAGTAGCGTTCCACTTAGTGTGGGGAAAAAATGAATAAAAATGAAAACCCATATGTCAGACTCCAATTTTCCCATATCCACTGTTACAAAATCTCTTGTCACATTTTTCGGCCCCCAATATCCCCCTCGGGGCTCGTTTCCGCTCCTTCTGGCCTATAAGCTCCAACCGTTCCTGGGCTTAAGGGACTGCTGGCAGTAGAACTACATCCACTGGAGGGCTCGACTTCTTCCGTTTTAACTCTGATGTCTGCTTTTTTTCCTTCACTATCCCTCGGCCCGGTCTCCCCCTCCCCGATCTCAGCTGGCCCATTTGATTGCGCCGGCAAGGCGGTCAGGTTAGGGTCCAATTCTTGGGCTTGAAAAGCAGGCGCCCCCACCTCCCCACCCTGACTGGATCTGCTCTCCTTTCGGTATTTCCACAACTTGAACAAGAGAAGAAGTATTACCACTACCGCAATTCCAAAAAGAATGAATCCCGTGATCGTAGCTGGTCTGGAGGTTGTAGCCTTCGGGGAGGATGAATTCGGGCTGCGGGTGACGGGACATATGGGCCGCAATTCTTTGGCAGACGGGGCAGTTGGGTTGGCCGGGGCTAGCTTGAATATACCTGCGTCCAGATCAACGACTAGGTACATGGTGCTCAAGAAGATTGCCCCGAGCAGAATTTCGGTTTCTTTTCCGGCCGCGGAATCAAAGTTCGACTTTACACCAATCTCGTACGTTGTATTGCTGAGAATCGAATATGTCCCAGTGGTACTTGTGGCAGTACCCCGTTTTAACGTCCAAAGTTCGTGGGGTGGGGTTATAGATGTTAGACCATCGAGCCTGACGGTCAGCTCCAGCGACTTCGGCGCCCCGCCTCCCTCATAATAGATTGCGTCCGGGTCGTCCACTACGGGCTCATGTCCGGTAAGATTCATGAGCTGCGAAACCATCCTTCGTGTTAAGCCGAAGCGGCTCTGAAAGGGGTTTACGCATGCGTAATAGCGCTCGAACGGGGAATCAAAGAGTGACGTTCCCTTCTGGCCTGGGATTCCCAAAACAATGTCCTCGACCGTCACTCTTAGCGGACATCCGGTTACGTTCGAAATTTGAAATGTTCGAAATTCGCTTTCGTCCGATATCCACGATCTGTTGAATCCGCCCAATGTTAAGTCGCCTGGCGTAGGTCTCTCCACCGACCTGCTACCAACCCCCAAACCCCAGCTCATACTAGGTATCAGTCCAGCATTAACCACAGCCCGCAGAAAGCTCGAATTAGTTCCTAAGGCCAAGCCTGCACTCTCGCCCACCGTTTTGTTCTCCACCACAATCGGGACTCCATACAGCATTGGAACTGATGAGTTACCAAATTCGATAGGGGCGTTGATTAATCGCACAGTAACGTCCGTGGAGGGGAACGCCCCGGTTCCATTCCATCTCATATCGACAGTCTCCTGAAGACCAGTGGCATTGAACAATCCCCCAAGAGCGCCGAGGCAACCGACCGGATCCCGAGACTTCAAGCATGCCTCGGCGTTTGCGACGTGGATATCCTTGTGGGAAACATCTGGCCGGAGAGAGAACCTTTGCCCACCAATTAGGACCTGAAATCCGCGGAAAAGAGCTTGGGAAGGGAGAGTATAGTTCGTTAAAGGAATTGAGATAGGCGTGTGCTCGCATTTGGGAGACATGGTGGGCTGTTGTGAGTGGTCGACACTCTAGAACCCATCATTTTCAGGAACGGTGGGATCCAGCGTCACTATTTATCTCAGCAAAGCAGCAGGCGGGTTACAGGAGGGGAATTTGGGCGGATCACACGAACAGTGGTAGCAACTGTGGTACTACAGGCAGGTTGCAAAGGATAGCCAGCACAACACAGCATACTACGCCTCAATAACAAGAATGCTTGAGTACCGTAACCTATGATAGTGCTACTTGGCGACTTGCTTTCGCCCTGCAATGAGCACCTGGCTGCTGTCGGTGAAGCCTTGCCAGATTGCATGCACAACCTGCACTAAATGCGGGGAACTCAGCCTTCAGAGCGAAACCGCGGCATTCTCCGCAGGCCACTAGTACCCCAGGTTACCTATCCAAGTCCATTATTAGGGCATGAGCAACGGAGTAGCGGCCTCATAAGTGGGATATCTTAGACAAGGGTAGGTACTGCATAGCGCAAGTGTGTCCTCTAACCTGAGGAAGAGTACCGTAGAAGCACTGCCGCGAGAACCGGAAGATGTGGCAAGAAGCCGCAGGGTAGAAATATCTAACTATTATACCCTATTGTATTTAAATTTCTTTCGATTGGGTATGATACCGGCAATGGTATCATAGCATACCTCCGGTCGGGCATAAGTTTTGTAGGTTCCACAAGCGAGGTTTGCTGCCCTCATCCCCTGTGTAACCTACAAAACTTATGCCCCGTACCGGTACCTCCGTACTAGACTGAAATGACGGCCCCCACTGACGACTGAAAGTCGTTGCTGGTACAGAAATTACAAATCCGAAGCCTTATCTGCAAGCCCTAGGCTGAGCTCACGAAAAGGAAAAAAAAGTTCTGGTCTTGCAGATAAAATAATCTAGATGGAATAGAGGGCCGCTTTGAATACTGTAAGAACTCGAATAATTGAACCTGAGACTAAGACGTCCGGAATTCCCTCTCTTGGATAGGGGGGCGAGCGCACGGCGAAATCTGACCCCTCAGCCCCTGCTTGAGACAAAAGAAAAAGAAAAAAGAACCAGACCTGACCAGCAAAGGCAACTCCAAGGTCTTAGCCTCGGATTCAATTATTCGAGTTCCTACGGTAGTAGCACACAGAATCACATCTCACGATGGACAAGAGCTACGACTCAATGATCACGGATCGAGCCAATGCTTTCGAGATACCGGTACCGGATCCAATGTATCTAAATCTGAAAGGAGGCTAAGTCAGTAAGACAGTATGATGCCGGACAATGCCAATCAACACCCTAGCGAACCCCAAATACGACCAACTTCAAACTCTTCTAAGTCAACAACAACAACTCAAAAGCTCAAAAGCTTCTGTATAAGTCTTTATTTGATGGTTGTCTAAAGAATTACAGAGGGGTTTAAGGAAATATGAACTTCCTGCTGTGCTAGAGCAGTTCAAAGATTTCCATTTTTTGGTGGGAGAGGTGCCAAATTAACACACCCTAAAATTACTGTATCAGGTAATATCTTGGCGGTACCATGCCTAATGCGGCAATAATTATCGCCGATCATTTCACTGGGTGAGATAACCGAACCCAATTAGGAAGGTTGTTGGCGCTTAGTAAGCGACGGCGAATTAACACAGGTGTCGATAGGCAGTGTCCGGCACTATACCTTGCTTATTTCCGGGTATAACAAATGCTGCGAGCAGTTGGGAGCTGCGGTTGCGTACGCCCCCTACCAGAGGATAAGCTATAGCTGAGTCCAACTATGAGTCACATGTGATCTAAGAATCACCATCAATCCTCCTGTTTCCGGCCCTATAGGGCTTAAATCGTTGAACTGTACGGTATCGGTATCTTTACGCACAATACATAACTTGGGAACTATCAGTAGATTTGGGTTCCTACTGCCTCTGCCGGCATGTTTAACAAGCTGTATGAGACAGTACTCGTACAACAGCGTGGGATGGTTAAGGCTGGCTTGTACTGGCAGAACTCTACAAGACAGTAGATCTTCTCTGATTACAACCAGCCGATCGACGTATCTCACTAACCTTCAATATAAGTACCTCTTCACCGCGGTTACTTGGCCCTGTATTACTTATGGAAAGGGTCTGTTTTCAGGTATCGACTGGCGAATTTACCTCAGGCCTGAGAAAAAAAAAGCAAGACATTGACGGCCAATTCTCGGGGGGTTTGTGGCAGCCGATGCCGACTATATAGTACAGTGCTATAGTACTAGTGCTCTGCGTGAGGCATTGCTGATCTTTGAATTACTCGTATTGGAAGATGAGTCTGGGAAAATGAGAAGCATAAGGGCGATATGAGACGGGGAAAATATTATCGAAGAAAGAAAGGGTAAATCCCGGTCACCTGGTCCGAAATCCCGGGGGGTAGGGCGGAATGACAAGGAACTCCGGAAAATTATTTGACGAGTCGGACGAACTGCGGTGGAGTGGGCTGCCGGCACCACCACCAAGGAAACCCACAGATTTATGTATCCAGCCTTCATCCGTATGACGGCAAGCAGGCTACGAGAGCAGGAGGAAAATCCAGAGAGATTCCTGGTTTGGCGCTCACAACAAGGTGCGGACAGACATGGAGAAACGTGGACATATCTTATCCCTGGAGGAGGCAAGCTTCTTCCCCCGTATTTCCCTCACTTTTTGGAAATTGCATTTTCCCAACGCCGCATTTTTGCACTTTACCCTTGTTTCAAGATTTAGCCAGGCTTGACAAGAAGATGGCTTCCGCTGATGATGCAATGGATGTAGAGCACCCCATCACCACCTAGCTTGCTGAACCCTGGTAAGGGCATCAGGAAAATACTGGAGGATGCAGACATCTGGTGTGCAGCTCAAGAACACGTTCATGGGCCAGCCTGCGGCTATTGGCCGTGTCAGGGCTGATGCCGCTGCGACTAAGATTGATACTTATGGCTGGGATAATTTCACTGGCCCAGAATTTACAGCGACGTCTGTGGTTTTAGAAATAACCAAGCAGCTCCGGGTTCTGTCGGCTATACCTAGCGCAGAACCTAGATTAACCCTTGGTAGCGGGTATATTGTTATTACCTCTGCATACGTCTTGTCTGTTTTCTAAGAATTAGCGGTGAGGTGAGAAGGGAGGGTGGGAGCTTTGCCAAACCCACTAATTCTTAGAAAACAGACAAGACGTATGTAGAGAGGCAATAATAATATACCTGCTACCAAGGGTTGATCCTGCTACATTAGCCAAAAATAAAGGCAAGGCTAGGAGTATGTCCAAGCCTCGCTGGCTCCTATTACACAAGGTAGCCAAAGCAGCAGGCAAAATGAATGTGCCTATAAACCTTGAGAGGAAGAACAAAGGACCAAAGAACCAGATGATGGCTTATATGATGAAAAGAGTGCTTCTTACTACCGGGGTAGTTAAGTTACAACCCATTCTATCTTTGCCAATATGGCTTCCGGGTCTTCGCTGACGAAGCGGCATGGTTGGTAAAGCATCGAGGAAACGCCTATTGGATGTAGGGCTAGGGGCCAAGTGATAGGCGATTGTATCATAGTTGGTCTGGTTCCCTGAGGGAAGGGCTAGTGGAGTGACGGCCCTGGGAGACCATAGAACACATGGGAAGGTCCTTCGGATTTATGCAAAGTTAGGGAAAGTTAAATTCTTCCAGATCGGAGATAAAAGTATGATATACCTTCTCTTATTTTCCTTCGGCGTCCCCTATAGGTAGTAGCGGCTCCACGCCGTTGCTTCCTTCTTCACCTGCCCATCCCGAGTGCTCGTGCAGTTCCCCACCCAATTCAAAAAATTCACCCCTCATCCTCTTCCCGCTTCTTCTCCTTTTTCCTTCTAACCGCGCCCAACTCTCACCCCGCCACCTGATCAATAGCTCTGTCCACTAAGCCCCTACCTTCCTTCTCCTTCTCCGCCAACCGCCCTCCGCCAAAAGACCCACTCAGGATCCTCCATCTCCGGCCTCCTGACCCCAGGAACGCATACCCTTCGCACGGATTTGCAAGCCAGTAAAACCAAACGAACACTACCTTAAATTCAGCGCGCGAGTTCTGTGCCTCTACGTGCCCGCCAGGTGTTCAAAATTTGCTCTTCGCTAATTCCTTGTTCAGCCCTCTCCTCGCGGAGGCAATTGCCACGAGCTATAATAGTGTAGAGGCGCTTCCGGAGGACCTCAAGTCTGGGGGGCGCTTTTCTTGGCTGTAGGAGAGGTGCGTACTTGGTCTATCGATGCTTCCCCGGAAGCCAGGGCGAGGGAACATTGTGGGATAGAGGGGAATAAAAAGAGATTGCCCCCCTGCAGTTCTAGAGACTAACTTACAGGATTGTATCATATTTGGAACTAGAGTGTTTCGGGGTTTACGCCTCCAGATGGGATACAAGATGGGATTAAACTCACAGCAGATGACTACTCCAGCAGGTGTGGGTGCGCTGTTAAAGGGGTTAAGCATGCCATCTTACCTGATGAGGGGCGTGAAGACCTGAGAGGGGTTGTGGGATTCTTTATGGAGATTCCCTTGCGAGGTTAGCTGAAGGTGGTGGGAGCGAGGGCGAGGGTGAGGATGAAGGTGGGAACCAGTATGGTTTTCTGGAGGTTTCTGGGCATGAGGTGTGTTGTGCTGGGGTTTGTCCACTGGGCGGGGTGGCCGGTGCGCCGTATCCCCTGTAGTGTTGATAGTGCCGAATTTCCCTACATCACGCTAAAATACAAACTAAAAAACTAGCTTCCCAATTTTCTTAATAATATTATGTCAATGAAGTGATATCAAAAGCACTTCAGGTCAAGTTATGATGCAGATCTTTTTCCATCAACAAGAGCACTAAACCTAATATGAGAGTAATGTTAGCCACGTCATAGCTTTACACCTACAGGAGGTTGAATCTACCAATCAAATTAATACGCTAATTTCATTAGTGCCTCTTTAGCACGAGTTAGGGAAATTCGGCACAATCAACACTGCAGGGGATACTCGCCCATCTTTGCTATGAATACCTCCTTGAGTTGAATATTTGGTGAAATATCAGCTGGCAGAGGTATTCTTGGCAAAGACGAGTAGAATTTCAAGTTCAGAATAAGTACAATTGCAGGGTTTATAAATGTAATGGCATAATAGCAGTGAGAAGTTTTCTGAGGTATCACTACGGCTCTATCAATACGATATGTGAACTCGGCTAGTGATACTTACTAGAGTGTAAGTTAGATACTTGCTAGGGGGTACAAAGATCCATAACAGTAGTGTTTCCACTGGCACAACTGCAATCATCCCTCTCTTTAGGTATGATACTAATCCACCACTAGTTTAGCTGCACCCTCCTTTAGTAGTTCTTCACCATCGCCCAAGCTCATCTCCCCTATGAGCTGATCAAGTATAAGTTCAAGGCTAAGCCCAGCCTGTAGTGGGCAATGCCTGACCCACCCCGGGGAAGCCCAACTAAGCCATCCTCCACCTGACCCAAACCTCAAACCCCAGATACCCCTGCCCATGAAATCAAAAAAGAAAAAAAAAAGATGAGCATATGGGGAATCGAACCCGGGCCGATGACAACATAACCCTGTACCCCTTCAAGTCGATCAGCCTGGCCGGATACGGAATTAGATGTTACTGGGAGCAAACCATTACACTATACACCCCTTATATCTACTCATCTTTGTTTCGATATATGAATCGCAGACAATTTCGTAACACTAACTGGGAGAGATGAGTGCTCTATCATAGCAGTCGGAAGTCCTAATATTATAAGGTATAACTATAACGATATTACTAGGATGTGAACTTTCCTAATAATACTTGCCAGCAGGGCGGAAATCTGTAATAGTACTGTTTGCACAGCTGCAGCCATCATGATCCCTCCACCTTAAGCCTCAATGTGCCAGCTACTAGCTTAGCTATGCTCTCCTTCAGTGGTTCCTGCAGACTAGTATAAGTTGTATCATAAATATTGTCTGTTAGGAATCTTAACCTTTTAGTGGCCCATTTAGTAGCAGGCTGGTTTAATGCCTCTTCATGAGGTTTTTGGAAATTCAGAAACCTTTGTTTAATGCTGATATATTTCACTTTAGCATTTGAGTTGACCAACTGGCAAAGGGAATCACCTGGAGGGGACCGGTGTGTGTTGTAAGTGTGTGGTAAATTAAAGGTAACTTCTTTCCTTCCCAAAGTTCTTATCCCCTGCTGTGGGGAGATTTACCACCCATTGGAAGCCCAATTCAAGTTTCCCAAGCTACTCCACCCAAGAGCGGGAGGAGGCTACTAGTAGGGAACTGACAGTCTTAGAATTAGTACCTATGTCTTTACCTCCAAGATGGTGTGAAAGGGAGGCGATTGTTGGCACCGTTAGTCACTAACACTGGCTAAGAAATAACTTCATCCCCTGCAGTGTTGATGGTGCCGAATTTGCCTATATCACTCTAAAATGCAAACTAAAAAGCCAGCCCCCCACTTTTCTTAATATGTCAATCGAGCAATATCAAAAGCACTTCTGATCAAGTTATGATGCAGATCCTTTTCCATCAACATGAGCACCAAACCTAATATGAGAGTAATGTTAGCCAGAGCTGTGAGGTAATGCACTGGTTAATATTTACTAGCCAACATCCAGAGTCATGTGATAGCTTTACACCTAGACGAGGTTGAATCTACCAATCGAATTAATACGCTAATTTCACTTGTGTCTCTTTAGCACGATGTAGGGAAATTCGTCACTACCAACACTGCAGGGGATAGAAATTACCTACTTCCGGAGATGAGGGGTATGCAGCCCTTCGAATGGGTTAACCGGGTCGGGATATGGAGGGCCCGACTAGACCCAAGCATAAAAGAAAAGAAGGAATAGTCAGGAAAAAACATACCCCTGTATTAATGTTACATTGTGATGGTACAGGATTGATGACAATGGATGGGGACGGATGTAGCGAGTGATCAGATGTGATGGACTAAAGAATCATGATCGCCTGACAACCTACGGTTCAAATTTGACCGGGAGGATTGCCAATAGTGGGTTGACTAGATTGCTCCTAGATCAAGAGAGTGATGCGAGGAAGATATCATCCTTTTAGCTCCTAAGAATACCCGCACTATATCCCTAGACCCCGCCAGAAGAGATAACAGAGTAATAGTCCAGGCTGAAAGTATTGGGTACCCTTTCTGTCGGCAATTTTCTAGCCCCTAGCTGGAACGAAATTTATATATTTGTGGATTGAAATTTAAGCGTAACTAATGAAGGACAGAGAGTGTGTGACTGGCTGAAGTGTGTTTTCAATGCTCGTTTCAGGTCCACTATTAGAGCAATATCGCTCATACTCGTCCTTCTCAGCCCCCCCCCCCGTACTTCCAAGGTCTACCTAGGCTCAAAAATTATCCATATAGCCGAAGGCCCAGGTGGGAGCTGGGTGTTCGCGGGATAGCTGGAGGACTAAATAGCACACTACCAGTATCTGAACACCCCATGGTTCTTGTATCCTTGTGTGTCCTTGTATAAAAGAAAAAAAGGATATGCACCTGGAGCAAGAGGAATAATAGCAGGCATGTAGAGTACTCGGAAAAAGAATTGTTCTCAAGATGAAGTTAGCTTATAATATCTGACTTGTCAAACTTTGGGAATGAGTGATAATCCAAGACTACAAATTGCTATCATACTGCGCCTACTTTTTCACCCCGACTCTGGCCAGCTTCCGCTTTCGCCTTTCTACTATGGTAATTTTAAATACAGTTTTAGTATTCTGCGTATCATACCCAGACAATTGTTTCCATGGGTAATAGCAAGAAGGACGCCCCGAAAAAGTGCTAAAATTCCGAAACAAAAGTAGAAATATTAGGTGGGTTGATTTGGATAGTCCTAGGTTGGCCTATCCCGGTTTGACATAATTCATGGAGGCTCAAGCTCGAACCCAACCTAACGAAAACCCCGAGTTAACCTAACAAAGGCTAGACTAGACCCATGGGGAGGGTTGTAGCCATGGGCTTGGGGGAGATTGGAAAGGAGGTGGTAAGGGGCACCGGGAGGTGTGTCGGGCGCGAGAGAGATAGGGCTGAGAGGGGGAGGTGGGATGAGAGTCGGGGCAAGAGGGAGGTGACTTGATGGAGGAGGCTGATGAGGGATTGGAGTGATGGCGATGAATCAGACGAACTAGTGGCGAAAGAAAAGAGGGGAAACCACCACTCTCCAGATGACCTGTTCATGGTAGTTGGCGTGGGACCCAACTCGTCCCTCAATGGCTCCCGATACGAAAATCCACAAGAAGACAAGGCGCAACTGTCTGCTCTCCCCCGCTGCTGGCTGATATAGAATGGTAGGGCAATAAGGCGACGGGCTTAGGGTCGTGTATTTAAGCTCGGCTTGGTCATTGGCTACGGCTTCACCCACAAAACATCCCACTCACCAATAATCCCATATTCCTGCTCTTCTAATCCATGATTCCCAATATGGAAGTTTGTATCTTGCATGATCAAATAGCCCCGGGTTTCTGAGGTGCCCTGTTTACGGACCTGATATTCTGTGTTTTAGCTTTGTTCCTTGCAATTACTCCACCTGCAACAGTAATCGGCAGTCGAGGTCCTGCTGGAATCCTTGTTGGGCATTGTGGCCGTAACAAGACCATAACAGCGAGTACAGCCATCGCACCACACCCAGTAACAGAGGCGGACGACCTAAAATGAAAGGTGGATTATCGTGGGCTCAAGGTGGGCGATATCAATCGGGAAGGCGCGCGGGGCAATTGGGTAGCCCATGCGCCAATCTTTACTGGCGCTACGACAACGATGTGTAGTGGCTGTGGTGCTTGAGCCTTCCCACAGTTAGCCTCCTATGTTATGAATTGGGGGTGCTTGTATATTCAATATGTACCTCTATTCTTAACCGGGGGTCCTGCCAGGCAGGAGTTACAGCAGTGGCTAAATCAAGGCGGAAAACAACCCCGCTTTTATTACAAGAATCAGAATACAAAAAGACGCTTCGACAGGGTTGGGCTCATCGTCACTACCAAATCCTACGACAGTAGAACATGCCCATGGAAAGAAGCCTAGCTGGCAGAGCGGTAAACCAACCGCGGAAGAAAATATCCCTGAATGCGCAGTCCTACGACGCTCTCTTTTCCTTCGTACAAACAAACATAGATGCAAGCAACATCCTGCTTGTCTATTTATTAGTAATGGTCCTAGAATGTAGAATCCATTGGGTTAAGGCGCCCAGTGTCGTGACAAAACCCGCAGCACAGCCCGTAAAAGTCAAACCCAATCAGCTAGCAGTTATCAAATTGCACCCTCGAGCAAGCACCCGCCATTACAAGCAGTACAATCAAAATCTCTCCGAAACCCCACCCGCCTGCTCAACAGGCTCTATGCGATAGAACCCCACCCACCTCCCAAGTATCACGGAAAGTATCAGTCCTCCCTCTCAGCAACGAGGGTCTGGCGCCCTCTCCTCACCCTCTCCCCAAGATCCAAATCCCCAACTTTCCTATTAACCGCACTGAGGAACTCCCCCTTCCCACCAAGTTTCGAGCTCCGCATACGAGCATTCTCTTCAGCTTCGAGGTCGGCCTTCTCCGTGATTGCCAATTCTGCCAGACGTTTCGCCCTGTCAGCGTTCATTTGTGAGGCGTTGGCAACCATTTCCGCGATCGCGAGCCTCTGCGCGCGCAGGGCGCCGGGGTCGTCTGCTAGGGGCCGTACCGGTTCTGGATCACGGTGGCAAGAGGGAGGAGACCTGCGGTCGGGGGGAAGATACGAAACACGGCGGTGAGGGGAAGAGGGGCGGCGGGGAGAATGACGACGAGGGGGGGGGCTTCGGGAGCGGGACAGAGAGCGGTCACCGGATAAGGATGTTCTGCGGCGCCGGTAGTGGTGCCTTCTGTCCCTGTCCCTGTCCCTATCCCTACGGCTGATCCTCTCACCGTCGTCGTCTCGTCGGCTTCTGTTTTCGTCGCGCCTATGTCTATCGCTGCCCCGTTTGTGTCTATCGTCACGACTTCTCCTCTCATCATCGCCCCGTCTGTGTCTATCGTCACGACTTCTCTTCTCATCGTCATGCTTGCTCCTATGCCTCCCATCACCCCTGTCTCTCTCCCTCTTCTTATCCTTATCCCCAGACCTCCCGCCAACAGCCTCCTTTAACTGTCTCCTCCTTGCAGGGTCCTTCATAAATGCCTCATACGCCGCCTGCTCCTGCCTCTTAATGGCCAACAATGGGTCTTCACGAACCTTGCTCGCAATATCTTTAACATTAGCTATGCCCGTCAACCCTGCCGCCACATCTGGAGCCGCCGCCGGTCCAGCACCAACACCGACGCCAGCATCCTTCTTCAAGACATCCATATCTCCCCCTTTCAATAGTGAATCGATCCTGCGCTTCCCAAGCAAATATCCCTCCATCTCTTCGGTAGTCCTATCCATTCCCTGTGAAGGGCCAGAGTACAAAAAGTCCACCCGGTCAACAGCCTGTTTGCCACCAGCGGCGGCCTGTAACTGCCGGAGCTCCTGGAGCTGGCGTTCCTCCTCGCGTTCCTTGCGCCATTGGTCGATGCGCTTGCGCTCCTCTAGGGCCTTTTTCTCCTCCTGCCAAACGCGCTCTTGGTTCTTCAGGAGGTGGGGATGCCAGGATTTTTTGAGATTAAGATCCTGCGGGGGGTTAGCGTTTGCTTCGTCAGGGGGGGGGAGCGCAAATAGTAGGGGAACTTACACCACCCATCTTGTCTGACTTTCACCTCTTAAATGCCGTAGGATATGAGGATGTCTTAATGTAGAGGCGTGAGAGCTCTGAGTTTAAAGGGTGTTATCGGTGCTTGCGTGCAAGTCTCAAGTGTTGAGGCTAGTGGCGTGGCTACTTGTGTTGGGGGAAACCGGTGGCGATAGGGTACTCGAGTACAAAGCCGGAGCCGCACGCCAAAACCTCACAGCCTACTCACACGAGTCTTTGCCAAGAGAGTGCCACCACCAAATATTCGGCTCACTAAGGCATCCTTAGCAAATACCCTAAGCGCAGCGAGTGCATTTTTTCTTCCACCAAGAAATATTATGATAGAACAGGAAACCAAAGCCCAGTGCAGACGCACGCGTACCGTAAATTCTGGGTAAACTCGACCCGCCGCCATGCTTCTTAAGGCAGCCACTATTCCTCTCAAAGACTAACCCCGTGGCGAATTCGCTCTTCCGGGGATAGTAACTGCCATACTGGGAATGGTGGCGGGTCGAGTTTACCCAGAATTTACGGTACTCAGGCTGCCAGTATTACAAATAACACCTGTTTATGCCAACCCTAGCCCGTTCATTTCCGGCGAGTGACATTGAGTGTATCGAGCCTTTGGAGCATGAAGGGGCAACATATGATAGAGTCGGCAAATATTGGAAAACCATGGAATTGCAATAGTTGAATCATAACTGACATAGTGCTAAGTTATCACTCATCTCTAACCTAACCATAGTATCATCGTATTCGTCCAGTAGCCGTACATTACAACCTGCATAACCCATCTATGCTCATCGAGCTATTTACACACCCATCCTCCAGTCCAGTATACAGTATACAGTAAAAGCATTAATAAGTCTTCCCCACAAAAGATATATAGAGCGAAACCCAAAATTAAAACACCGCCTGTGCCCCAACTCCACAAAGAAATAGTTCATCATGTCAGGTCATCCATCTATTGATTTCCTCCAAGGCAATTTCCAACCCTTCCATCCTCCAACCCTCCAGTAATATACCGGTATTCCAGCCACAACAAAGGCGACTACCACAAGTGTCTGCAGCGGGCTGCTAAACACCCCTCGGGATACCAGGAACAGGCTAACGCAACAGAAAATTATAGGAGTAGTTATCCAAGTCCTGTATGGCCTCTCAAGGCCCGGCTCCTTAACGCGCAGAACTATTAGGCCGAGAACAGTAAGGAAATAGAAAGTATATCCCGCTACTCCATAGAACGTGAGTAGTGTTCCAAATTCACCAACGGTAATGTAAAGTGTTGTGAGAAAGGAATTCAGCAGCATAGCATATATCGGAGTTTTGTTCCAAGAATGGACACTTGATTCACCATTGGGGGCACCGCGTCCAAAAATTGAAAGGATGCGTTCCAGGACCGATTTTTTATTAGTACCCGGAGGGCGTCGGCCAGGCTCGTTGCCCCCGCCACGGAACCCCAAAGTGCCGAAGATGGCGGGAAGGTAGCCTTCTTTACCCGCAACATAGACAAGGCGGCTGGAGGTAAAGGTGGTTGCATTGAGAGCACCAAAACAGGAAAGAGATACAGCCAGGGCAAAAACAACACCACCAGCTGTACCAAACACCTTGGTACCAAATGCCTATCCTTTGTTAATAGTACTCTACCAAGATCTGAAAGGGCCCACGCACCACAGCAACCGTATTGCTTTTCCCAATCACCTCCCCCGGAAGAACCAAATAGTATGCCACGTTCGCGAGGAGATATGACGTAATCACGACAGGCATAGCACTGTGGATCACTCGGGGGAGATCTCGCTGGGCATTCTTCATTTCCCCTACAACAAAGTTGACCTACCGCAATAATCAGCATGGGTGGGTGCAGGCAGTTTAGGTGTAAACAAACATTATCCCATCCATCAAAGGCCCACAGTCCAGCATACAAGGCGATTGCATACTCCCCCAGCCCGCCAACCACCGACTCACTCTCCCGCCCCGACACACCCCCTTTTCTACTATTGAACCACCCTCTGTCCTTCCATTCAGTGCTAGCTCCCTTTCCATCTCCGTTCAACCCCGTTGCTGCAACGATGATACCGATGATCGTGATGGCCAATAGGCTTCCCACCTTCAGAAACAGCAGTGAATCAGATAATCGGGTGGTGAGTCTCGTCGAAAGTATATTCAGTGCGGTAACCAAGGACAAACACAAAAAGGCTGCCAGTTTGTTCGCCCATTCCGACGGGAGGACTGCATCAGCGTCTGCTGTAAATGACCCCGTGATAACCCTATTAATGTACTCTCCCGATATGATCGCGATGATAGCTGCACCCCCGGGCTTCAACACAATGACCGCCGCCCATGAATACAAAAATCCAATCAACTCTCCGAAACAATACCGCAGATACACACCGCTCCCACCATTCAAAGGGATAGCACCGCCCAACTCAGCATAGCTCGCAGCACCTGTCCACGCTAACAATCCAGCAACGGCCCAGACTATCAGACTCACTCCCGGAGAGGGTGTATGGTTGTTAACCTGGCTAGGTGAAGAGAATATCCCAGAGCCTATCTGGAGGCCAACTAGCAGCGATAATCCGTTGAGGTAGCTGAGAGTTTTTTGCTTCTCTAATGTGCCCACGGGATTTGAGCCAGGAGCGTTTGTCGCACCTAGTTGCTGATATCGGGTCTCCGTAGACGACGTCAAGGGGACTAAATGGGTGTTGAAGTCAAAAGCGGAGGACACGGAATAGGACCGGTAAGCACGCGGCCGACCAGGCTCAACATCCCCATCGTCAGAGGCAATAGACATTCGACGAGAGGACGAGATTCCAGAGCGGGAGGATGTTGAGGAACGCGGTGATGCAGAAGCAGACGATGAGACCAGCGAGTCAAGCTCAAGCGAATCCCGAGTCGGGGTCGGCTCATAACCTACGGGGGCCATTGCAGCAGGATCAACGATGGATGGATAATAGGGTCGATAAGGAGAGTTGAGGGGCGACTGGCCCAGGGGGCGTGGTTTTGTAGGAAGATAGTAGATAACGAACCAGATTACCTCCGTACCGCTGCATAAACCTGAGGATTGGTACGGTGGCAGAGAGGAGGTTGAAAGTTCAAAGGATGAGGGAAAAAAAAGGCGAGACGGCAGGGACCGTTGAGGGTTTGAAGTCGAGCGCGGCTCCCGGTCGAACACTATGCCGCTTAAGGACGTCGGGAAAGACTGGTGTGCATAACACAACACAGGACCTCTAGCGAATTACCGCCAACTCCCGACCATCACTCGTTTCCTGGATTAGCCCTTTATCCCTGCTCCACAAACCTAATTGATACCGGTAGATCAGTTCTCTTTTCAAGAAAATTGCACTCCACCACACAAGCATTATCAAAGTCTAACAAGACTCCAGTGCATCAGATATTGTATCAGTATCTATACTTACCGCATTACTGTTGGAAGGGCTCCATGGCCGAGATAGTACGGTATCTGCACTGATAAGCGTGGGCAGCGGCTTAGCCTTCAAATATGAAGTGTCAAGAAATAAGCTTCTTTTTGAGTCCCACAATGTCATGATGCTAATTACACTGGGAGAGATTAGATAATATATACACATCCCCTAATGCTTTAACCCTTTGAATACTTCTACAGCTTCTGTTCCTTAGCTAATTGCTCCCATTCTGTCGCGTGCTCATAGCATCCCATTGCCAGGCACGGTGGGACGTCAATGGCGCCCGATCGAACTCGGTAAAGCTACAAAAAGCAGCAAGGTTTCCGCTGCGTACTGTAATTTCTGGCTGTCGTTGGTGCTCTGCAATACCCGGCAACACGATACTGCATCCCCCATAACTCCCCTGATTACGAAATACACAGCCACCGCTTTCCTTCATACTTTTCTCCACAGGAACACAATAACGCTCATATGATACTCCACGCTGACAATATACCAGTGGTTTCTTGGTACATGCATAGCTGTTTGCAAGGGCAATACGGTAGATGTCTAAGAATCAAAGTTGCTATCATGATAAGCTCTAAATAGCCGGAGAGTGTGTTATCCTATCTTGCTCGAGCACGGTATATGGGTGGTACGGCACCACCTCCTTAAGCAATATATGGCATCACTTAGTCGTAGAATCTGGACCAACTGTCAGATCCTGGGAGAGCTGGTAGGAAATGCCGTTCCATGTTGCTGCTTGAGATGCCATTATCCTCCTATTTACCTAGTGACATAGGAGCTCCTTTAGGAGCTATATTGTAACCGCACCTAGATGGGCATAGCGATCGGAGGGGTGGAATTAAGAGTCACTTTCCCCAGCAATGGGAGGAGATCGCTCACAGGAGCGGCCGGATTTGCCGACGGCATGGTAGGGGGTTTACCAGGGAGGCCGAGGGCCTTATAAACCCCGGACACTGATCACTCGAATAGCTTTTTAGCAACTTCACGATCTGCAGCATTGTCGATCTGCCAGAATGCCCAACGCACTCATTGATCGGGCGAAGTTAGATACTGTACGATGCGGTGAGCCTCAATTATCCATGCCCAAAGGAGCCAGAGAAATCTGTTCAATGACACACGGAAGATGTTTGATCGTGGCATTCTGATTCCAGTGACTTGGGCACAGCTTCCTCAGTACCGCCCGGGCCGTCGGTCGGCCGACCGGTTGTTTCTCGTATTCGAAGGTTTAGTGCCGGGACTGCACTGTAGTAGCATAATGCCTATCTATAATCGCAAGTTCTGGGCTATAGAATTACGGAAGCTCTTGAAATCCACTATCAGATCGACGGCGAAAATCAGCCCTTCGGGCCACGATAGGTTTAGCTCGACAGGTTAACAGAACTGCGAATACCGGATAATAAGACCCAACATATGTAGTGGGCTGGTCTACCAGCGTGTGGTGAAGTGGCTATCCCGGAGCTTTTGTCTCTAAATATGGAGATTGCAGGGCTGGCGGGAGGGTATTTTTATGGTACTCAATGAAGCGGATTCTCATGGTGTAATTAACGCTATCATCTGAAGTTTGTTTCTATGTCAGAAAGTCAAAGAATAGAACACCGAGGTTAAGCAGAGTTGAGGGGAAGCGGTATACAGGTATGGTAGTTGTGCTCGTATCTGGAAGGGATCAAATGCCGTGGAGACTTGAAACATCGAACCGCGCGCTGAGATGCAAAGGTATTTCCGGCCCGGTAGCACAAATCCTCTCCCCGCGGTTAATAATACACTTTTTATCATGCTGGCAGGCAACCCATGATACAAGTATCAGTCCTACCCAACTCTATGAACAGGAACAGCAAAAATCAGACAGCAAAAGGAACCCGAGAATAAAGTCCAGAAGGGGGCCAACACTATAAAACTGCTGGAGGTCGTGTACTAGGGTTATTATTACCTTTCATGATACTAATCATAACCTAAGACCGGGTAATATTGAACCAGAATTGGTCGTACCTCAATGAATATCTTAATAAGCAAGTGTATTTAGCCAGTCTCTGCAGGTCAATAAAATCTAACATAATACTTAAATTATAGATTTACGGATGGGTCGAAGACAGTGACATAATAATATTATCAAAAAGGCTTAATAATACCGAAAATTAACTGTTGAAGGCCTTGGCGGGATGTAAAGCAAGACTACAATGCCTTAATTAGGAAGACATGTTACATCTGCACCTCGGTGCTCGGAGTTTGTCTTGGCTAAGGATCTAGAGGTACAGAACTAGCTATCCGAACTTGATGCTGCCTCTCCTGGTTATGAAGCGTATGTCTTTGGGAGCCTACGATTGCAGTAAGCGTCGGCATATTCCCTAAGGCTTCATGGACTAAACCTCTTAGTGCCACTCTAGAATCGCTACCAAGGATCGGAGCTTAACTGGATGGTGGGCCATCTACAGTACAGTATCAGATGCCAGGGCTCGGGTTGGGAAATTACCCCTGACAGTGCATATCAGAGGAAGCATCTGTAAGGTTTATTGTCCCATAAAGAAATCTACTAGTTAATAAATACAGCAGTGTCGATAGAACTTGTATGAGGAAGTGTCGTGCTCAGGTTGGCGAAATCGGCACCACTTTCCTCACTATCTGGAGCTAACCTTAATAATAGGCGGATAGAAAGCCGAACTCAAAACTTGACTTGATACTGAAAAGGGAAGGTTCCAGGTTTATTGGAGGACCGTCCTGCATGGGTATCACCGTACCGGATTTGAAATGCAAGCCCTCGGGGATGTCGGGGCCTGGCGCTATTTGCTCTAAAATCTCTCAGCATGCGCGAAGGTGTCCGAGTACTGGTACTGGTGCATGTGTTCTATGATAGAAGCTCGAATAATTGGATCACGTGCTACTCGCTGGAGTTGCCTCCTTCGCTAAAGTTTGGTGCTTTTTTATTCCCCATGTCCACCAGAGGGGCTGATCAGCCCTCTTTTTGCTGTGTTTTTCGCCCTTTCCCCAGAGTAGGGAATTTTCAACATCATCGCGTAACTTATGGTCCAATTGCCCAAGTCCCTACTCTACGCAACGAGTTCTCCCAGTGCATTCCTTGGTTGAGCAGCAGCTCAAGGTGGCCTAGTCCAATCGTGGTCAAAGAGGTGTAAATTTGGACAGCCCGATCTCTAATAAAGTACTAGTGCTGTGTTGCAGAATTTTATGTACGAAGGTACAGCACCTAAGTTTTGAATATTTTACTAGCAGGGGTGTTACGCTAGCAGGGGCCAAGGCAGCAAATCGGGTATAAGGGCAGCGAATTGGGTATAGTGGTTACCCAATTCACCTCCTCATCCCTGTTAGTCGAACATCCCCTGCTAGTAAAATATTCAAAACTTAGGCGCTGTACCTTCGTATATATATGATTCACGGACACTCTGCGGACAAGATTTTCAGAAATTACCCGCTCAGCTTAAGTACTGTCCCATTTCGGACGCATGCTACTGCAGTAGTGCTTAGCCTCGATTCTCTTGTTTGAGCGGTCCGCTAGTGTGCCTTCTGCACTCCACCGGTCGGAGTACCGTATCGTAATTCCAGATAAAGTGGGATATAATGGTCTACGGATAAAGCCCCCCTGATCGAGGATCTGGACCACAGGCGGCACAATTCCTGCTCGAGCAGCGGGCGTCTCAAGCCTTCCTTCCACTGTCTTCACGTACCGTATTAACTCGTATAATTCACTATCTCCGTCTGCAAGGCTATCTCCGTAATCAGAGACAAAAACCCTCAGGAAGGATCAGTGTTTTCCCCACACAGTCAAGCTTGAGTGTGCCGAGTGTGCTGGATCTCGCTAATTGGTATTCGCAATTCTGTTAACCTGTTAAACTAAACCTATAGTGGTCCGAGGTAGTGAGTGGCGGAGATAGCTTCGCATACGGAGATAGTGGATTACCGGTACGGTATACGAGTTAATACGGCATTACCCACGACGAAAGCAGCAAGGGTATTTGGTGGGAAACGGTCCAAGCAGGGGGTATCGGGTGGGGTAACAAAAAAGATAACTGCCACCGATCCCTGTTCGTGATAGGCCGCCTTTCGTCGTGAGTATGGTCAAGAGTTGGGCTGCACAAGTATCATACCCTGCCCAGCCATCGCCATTCTTTATTTCTTCTCCTTTACACCCTCTCTCGTCCCATGATTGGCTTCGTGTCGGGCGAGGCACGTTAAATTTAAGTAAGAGCCTAATACTGTGTAGGTGTTGTATTGTTGCTCAGACTTACTTATGAAGCCTTATGATGAATTCCCTGGGCGTCGAAAGAAGCTTTAGTGATGGGAGAAGGTGCCATTGATATGACATGACTTTTATTCTTCCTTGTCTCACACGTGTCAACAGTGTCCAAGACCAGGTACAAGTATCAAAAAGTTAGAGCATGCACTACCGTACTCACGCCGCCGGGTGTTAAGTAAATCACGTGACCTTCATCCAGGTTTGTCAACGATTTCCATGGGTAATTTGGTGTTTCTCTTTTTTCCCCCTCTGGCTCGGAAGGGCCTGGAGATAGGAGGAGGGTCAAGGCCTCCCCTTTAACATTCTACTCACTTCCATTGTTGAGTAATTTGCGGAATTCAAGATCACGTGATTCACTTAGCCGCCGCATGAGCAGTGTAGGAAAGCATTATTACGAGAACGGCAAGAGATATATTCAGCTGGTTAACCTCAAATAACTGATCCATAACTTCTTGCCGCACCTTGTATCATATCGTGACTACGACTGCTATGCGAAACCGTTATCATATTGGTGCACCACAACTAGCCTAACAAGACCCTGCAAAGAACCATTTTTGTCTGGTATGTGCCTCATCCAACAATTATCCTTGACTAAGGCAAGAGGAGATCGAGAACCTCTCACCGTCATGTTTCTCGGGTGTACTCGTACTTGGTACAGATGCTACTGAATTTTTAGTTATGCACCGTGCTGTATAAACTCTGCATGGGGGTGAAATTAAATGTCCATAATCTGCAACCAGGCACACCGGCAACAACATGCCTCACATGAATAGAAACACTGCGGGATCTTATAATTTCATTCAGGTCTCCAACCCGAAGATCTATTTTTCTTTGTTTTTACAGCCTTTGGAGACATTGTTGTGGTGTCAGAGTTCGCTCTCATCTGTTGTTTACTGGCACCCAATCCCCCGCCCCCCCCCCAAGCACTGGTGCGCAAACTAGGTTATGGTGCAACATGCTTCAGACTTTGGTGTGTTTTTTCGTTAATCAGCATTATCTTATCCCCGGTCCTTAGGTGTCGCGCTAACCCTTGTCTTCTTTGCAGGCTGCTAGTGCATGGTCTCCTTCCAACCGGAACATGATTCACCCGTCATCTTCAATCAACTCCAAAACCCCTAGTTGCGCCAACTCTTGAAACGCACTACAGTAGCTGTACAGCTCTCGTTATTCCTGGCCGGAACCCGAGGAAAAACTCTACCCTCGAGGGGAAAGCCTTATCTTGACCTTCTCGTTACCGCTAACGAACCGCTTCAGTTCCTATTATCGCAACCGTTTTCCAGTAATACCCTGCACCCAAGATCACTAAGGATGCTGTATGATTTTCTTGATCCGCGGCGGCCGGCGACGGGTCCCGACCCCTCGAGGGCCCAGCTACCACTGGACATCATGAGTACTATTATCTCATATGTGCGTGCCCTCGTTTGTCCTGGTATTGTGTCGCCAAGATCTAACCACTAGCCATCACGAGAAAAGGTTGAATCTGCATCGGATTTATCTCGTGTGTCGCGTGTATCTAGGATACTACACTTTCTCTCGGTCCCTCGCTTGTATAGAACTGTGGTCATCAGGGCGTTGCGAACAAGGACAGACAATGGGGATAAGGGGGGAGGAAGGAAACAAAGTATATCGGCATCAGCGCTAGGCGCGTTGATGAAGCCTGGAATTGCGTCCTGTGTTCAGACTCTGCGGATCGAAGGGGAAATACCGGGCGGTAACGAATGGTGGGCCAGTGGGATGTGGAGCGATATGGAAGTGGTTTGGGCTATGGCGCTAGCAGGAGTAATGGGAAATATGACAAGGCTGGAAAGGGTTGAGTGAGTTTAAAGCACCAATTCTGAGGGTAAAGGGCTTGCTAATGTTGAATATCGGGCGTATTTAGATGGATCTCAGAGTCGTATCCTCATCCGGTTCTTTTTGGGGCGATAGCCAAACATTCAACAATTAAGTCGGTATATATAACTCACCCTCCGACAGAGCCTGCTTCATTGGGCGAGAAACCCCCTCTGCGGCCTCCACTGGAGATTATACCGGGATTCACCAACATCCGGTCTCTACATTTTACAAATATCCCCACGTCCTCGGCATCTATTGATGACTACACAAGGGCAATATTTTCGTCGCCGCGACTGGAGGCTCTCTACCTTGGATTTGCCTCTCGAACTTCGGTGGGCTTACGGCTATTCTTTTTACATCAGAAAATCCGCCCAGCAGGTAGCATAGGGTCAAAGTTGAAATTAAAAGAGTTAGCGCTACGAAATATATCATTCGACTTTCCCGAAGGTGGAGTCGTTGATGATTGGCTAGATACGGAAGCGCTGGAAGTGTTAAGTCTGATTGACTGTAGGATCGCTGCAACCGGTTGCTGGCCCGGCCTTCTCGGGAATCACAACTCTTCACCCGCCGCAGTCAGTTCGCCAGTAAGTTCACGTAGCGCAGGAAGCCCCCTGGGGAAATCAAGTCGTACCAGCACGCCGCGTACGTCCACACTATCAGCGCCGCCCCCGGAAAAGAAGCATAGATTGAAATTGCGCAGTCTGCGAATAAATTCTCAGGCAGAGCTTTGGGCAGGATTCTTGGGCTCCTACGAAGAGTTGGAGGAGTTATATATCCTAGACCCGCCGGAGGGGCAGGAGGAATTTGAGGCGACTGCTCCCGCCGGGGCGTTTATCGACGCATTGGTGACCAACCACAAGAGTATCAAACGATTGCGGTTGTGCAGTCAATGGATACTCCACAAAACCGAAGTGCAAAGACTCTTCCGCGCTTGCACACAGCTTCAAGAGCTCGGTCTATCATTCGAGCAAGCCCAATGGGTATATATCACTCGCCTTGCCCCTTCCTCTCCGTCTCCTTAATAAATGCTTGACCAATGAATCCATGCTAACCCATCAAAGCCCTTCATGGAAGTCCTAGTCCTCTTCCTCCCCAACATAAAAGTGATGCACCTCCTTGAAAGCCAATTCGGCGACAAGGCGGAAATGGAAGCAGAGCTTATTTCCAAGCGGGAAGCTATAGAGTCCTCCCTAGCTGTGCCGGGGTTGCTTGGCTTTGGCAAGTTTGGCTCCGGGCAAGTGTTTATACGTATGGATAAGACTAGCCCACGTGTTGACGGGAGGGAGATTAAGAATTGGCAGATGGTCGACTTCGAGGAGATTAAGGATAGCGTCGGGATTTGGAGAGCCGAGAGGAGCATATAGGCGGGTTTTTTTGATGTCGCACGGCGGAATTATTATTATTTTTGTTCTTTACTGGTGGCGGAAGGTTGTGCTTGGGTACTGTGGAGCGGCGAACTTGTGTTGGGTATCAGTGATTGAAATGTAAGACATATCGAATTCCAATGCTAAAGGTTTTCTTGTCTCGGCTTCGTGAAGTGAAGTTTACTCCAGATGGTACAACAGCAGAGCTTTTTGAACCTAACAACGGAAGACAGATACATATAATGAATTTCCGGACACCCAGCCATCCGTGTCTATATCATTCTACCGGTCCGGCCCTATTCAAGTTCTCCCTATAACTAGACTCTGACAGTACCCCACACTCCCACCGCAGTTTTCCAATCACTTCGTGCCACCGATAGTACCGACGACATAACCCCAGCATCCCCGCTAGCTCCCCATCGGTCTTTAGCTACCCATCCAATGTTAGCTGA
>Ga0307510_10001059_pt1 | contig 29221 bp, 26 predicted proteins | sample 12_EM_MG_FD_207224 | JGI IMG/M metagenome (GOLD analysis project Ga0307510, IMG submission 207224) | Populus trichocarpa ectomycorrhiza microbial communities from riparian zone in the Pacific Northwest, United States - 12_EM | ecosystem: Host-associated > Plants > Roots > Unclassified | place... | reverse complement strand
GGTCTGCTCTTTTCTATTTTATGGGCTTCGGCATCGGCTGCGACGAAAATAGGGCTTAGGGCTGCGCAGCCTTTTGTCATTTGTGTGGTTCGGTTCTTTCTGGCCGGGGCTCTCCTACTGCTGATCAGTCATCTGATCCTGCGTAAACGGCTGCCGCGGGGGAAGGAATGGGGGCAGATCGCGTTGTATGGTTTGCTGACGAATAGTATCTATCTGGGGTTGTTCGTATTGGCTATGCAGCAGGTTTCGCCGGGGTTGGGGACTTTAGGGGTTGCGACCAATCCTGTTTTTATAAATATATTATCGGCTATCTTTTTGCGGCAGCGGTTGCGGGCTGCTACTTTGCTTAGTCTGCTGTTGTGTGCTGCGGGGGTTGTGCTGGCGGCCTGGCCTTTGTTGCGGAATAGTACGGCTACGCCTGCGGGTCTGCTGATCCTGCTGGCCGGGATGGTGGCTTATTCTATCGGGGTCTTTTATTTTTCGCGGGTGCAATGGAATGGGCTGCATTTGCTCACGATAAATGGCTGGCAGGTGTTGATGGGGGGAGTGTTCCTGCTGCCGCTGGCGGCTTTGACGTATAAGCCTGCGTTGAATACGTGGAATGCATCTTCTGTAGGGGGCATATTGTGGCTGGCTATTCCGGTGTCTATCGGGGCGGTGCAGCTGTGGCTGTATCTGTTGAGGGAGGATGCGGCGCGGGCGTCGTTCTGGCTGTTTCTTTGTCCTGTTTTTGGGTTTTTGATCGCGAATGTGGTGACGCATGAGCCTATAACTCTTTTTACGATTGGGGGGATGGCGCTGGTTATTTTTGGGATCTGGTGGCAGAGTGCGAAGGCGCCGAAGGTGGTGGTTGAATGAGGGGGTTTTGGTACATTTATATATGAGTAAGACAGACTATGATGCGGTGGTTGTCGGTTCTGGTCCGAATGGGCTGGCGGCGGCTATAACGCTGCAGCGGGCGGGCTTGTCTGTTCTTTTAATGGAGGGGCGTCAGACGATAGGTGGCGGATTGCGATCGGCCGAGCTGACGCTGCCGGGGTTTACGCATGACATATGTTCGGCTGTTCATCCGTTGGCTGCGGGCTCTCCCTTTTTTGGTACGCTGCCGTTGCAGGAACATGGTTTGGAATATCTGTATCCGGCGGTGGCTGCGGCGCATCCTTTGGATGATGGATCGGCTGCTTTGCTGGCTGGTTCGGTGGAGGATGTGGCGGCGGGGCTGGGCCGGGATGAAAAAGCATATAATGATCTGATGGGGCCGATAGTGAGAGACTGGCCTTTGCTGGCTCCTGAAATCCTGGGGCCTCTTTGTTTTCCGGAGCATCCGCTGGTGCTTGCGCGTTTTGGATTGAAGGGGTTGACGGCTTCGACGGTGCTGGCGCGGCGGTTTGAGACAGCTGCTGCGCGGGCTTTGCTGGCGGGGATGGCGGCTCATTCCATACAGCCGCTGAGTAATCTGGCGACTTCGGCTTTTGCGTTGGTTCTGATGGCGATGGGGCATGTGAGGGGGTGGCCGGTACCGCGGCGTGGGTCTGTGGCAATAGCGGATGCGTTGGCTTCTTATTTTATGTCGATGGGTGGGAAGATCGAGACGGGGGTATATGTCCGGTCGTTATCGCAGCTGCCTTCTTCGCGGGCGGTGTTGTTTGATCTGACGCCGCGGCAGCTGTTGCAGCTGGGTGGGCATCGCTGGTCGTCACTGTATCAATGGCAGCTGGAGAGATATCGATATGGGATGGGGGTGTTCAAGATCGACTGGGCGCTGGATGAGCGGATCCCTTTTACAGCTGTGGGTTGCCGTGAGGCGGGGACGGTTCATATTGGCGGGACATTGGAGGAGATAGTGGATGGGGAGGCTATGACGGCGGCGGGAGGGTATCCGGATCGGCCGTTTGTGTTGCTGGCGCAGCAGAGTATTGTTGATCCTTCGCGGGCTCCGCAGGGGAAGCATACGGCCTGGGCCTATTGTCATGTGCCGAATGGGTCGGTGCAGGACCGGGCGGAGGTGATCGAGCGGCAGGTGGAGCGGTTTGCGCCGGGTTTTCGGGAGAGGATATTGGCGCGGCATGTATTTAACACGGCTGAGCTGGAGGAATATAATCCGAATTATGTCGGGGGGGATATTAATGGGGGGATGATCGATATCGGGCAGCTGTTTACGCGGCCGGCTTTGCGGTGGTCGCCGTACCGGACGTCGGAGAAGGGGATGTATATCTGTTCGTCGGCTACGCCGCCGGGGGGTGGGGTGCATGGGATGTGTGGGTATCATGCGGCGAGAAGGGCGATGAAGGATATCTTTTTTTAGGCGTTAAGCCAATAAATTCCTGAAGGTTTCTAATGTAATGACATTTATAGCAGGAAAGGGAATGGACTTAAGCACATTAAAATGCTTGTCGTTTGTTACAAGATAGTGGACATTGCCGGCAAATGCACAATCAGAAAATTTGTTGTCATCTTTGTCCGCGTCAATCAGGTAGAGATGGTAGTGGATATCTGCTTTTTTAACATTGGGGAGCAGTGATAAAGCGCCTATTATTAGTTCGGCAGTTTCTTTTGAGAAAATATCAGCAATCTATTTGCTGCAATTTTTCGTCGGTGTATCCTTTCTCATCCCATGCAGCATCAGCCTTATCCCTGGCTTTATCGAGCAGAAATTTAGCCATGACCTTTTTAAGTTCAAGCAAATGGTTTTCTGGTATTTCAGCAGAAAATAACTTGAGCAGTTCTGCTTGAACGTTACTAAGAGGTGGGTGGACAGAAAAGTTTGCCATGATCGATTACTTTACGACCCGTAAATTACAAATAAACTTGTATTTTACGGAAATAACTATCTATTTTATTGATAGTCAAATGTCTATGTGGTCCTGGTTCGATTAAACTGCTGACTTTTCCAGGAGCACTTTGCGTTTGCTGGTGCGGTATTTTTCGGAGATGATCTCGCTCATTGGGCGCTGGTAGACTTTGCTTTCGACCCAGGAGACGAGGTCGAGGTAGGCGAAGGCGCGGGCTTCGTAGCGATTGCCTTCGAAGGCGCGGATCTTTTCGAGGAATTTTTCGAATTCGGCGCGGAGGCTTGAGCGGGAGGTATGGAAGGATGTGCGCAGGAAGCGGAACATTTCTTCTTCTACGCGGGTAAGGCGTTCGCGTTTGGCCATGAAGCGATAGACGGATTTGGTGAGGGACTCCATCAGGTCGAAGTTGCCGAGTTCGTAGTGTGCCATGAGGTGGAGGACGCGGGCGTAACTCTGCAGATCGTTGCGCAGGTCCAACTGGTCGTTGATGATACGTTGGAGGTAGTCGATGCAGGTGTCATAGTCTCCGGCGCCGAAATAGAGGGAGGCTATTTTATAGTTGAGGACGAGGATACGGTGTCTGTCGATGAAGAGGTCGTATTCGGTCAGTTTCTGTTCGATATCGGGCACCAGCTTGATCCCTTCTTTGAAGTTGCCCACCATAAAGACCTGGTTGACCTTGGCAGTGGTGATATAGACAAAGGACTGGATGCGGAAGTTGTCATTTTCTATTACGCGGTCGGTCTGGGCGAAGGCTTCGAATTTACGAAGGATGAGATCGAACTGGCGGTGGTTGTGCAGGTCGTAGTGAGCGTTCAGGAGGTTGTGAAGCGCCTTTATATAGTGTCCTGTTTCGACGCGGACCATCAGGGGTTGTTCTTCGAAGAGGTCGAGCCATTTCTGGGAGTAGCGGTAGTACATCAGGAAGTCCTGGCGGATGAAGGCGTACCAGTTATAGGTCTGGTAGAGGTAAAGGCGTTCGTAGAAGCCGGTCTGTTCCAAGGCGTTGGCCGGGAGTTGTTCTATGAGATATTCTCTTACGCGGGCTTCGTCCTTTTCGTTGCGGGAATGGCCATTCTGGATATACCAGCTATAGACAAGGAGGGCCAGGTTGGAAAGCCGGGCGACCATGTCGATGCGGTCGATGACTTCGCGGGATTCTGCTGAGAGCTGTTCGGCGCGCATCTGCATGCTATGTGTGATATGCAGGGTTTCGATGCGTTTTTCCAGGGCCAGGACCTGTACCAGGAAGTTGAATTTCTGGTTGGCTTTGGCTGTTTCTTTTGCGCGATCGAGGATGCGCAGGCTTTGCTGGAAGAGTCCTTTCTTATACAGGATATGGGCGTAATCGAAGAACTCATTTAGCTGAAGATCAATGCTCTCGGCGCTTTTTAGCAGACGCAGACTAGCCAGGATCTGTTTATACAGATGGGTCTTCAGATTTGACAGCTGGGGCTTTTGGATGCCGGGCAGTTTTTTCAGGAGGCTTTTTTCGTCGTAGTCGCTGAGTTTGTCGAGTGCGTCGAAGAGCTGAACGATCTTCAGGTCCTCTTTTGTAGAGCTCCGTTTGATGTATAATTTAAAATGTCTTTTTTCGGACTTTTCGAGAGAATGTATAAGTTGGAATAAGGTATCTGAGAACCGGTTGGCCATAATGAAGGGATTATCCTAAAACTCAATCCAGTAAAGGATTTCAACACAAAATACATCATTTTGACATAATTAACTCACCAATAAGTTGATTAGAACAGCGAGTTTGAGCATTGTACCTTTACTGCAGAGAATGAGATGAAAAAATATGGCAGCAATCGTTCAACAGGCATTCGTTAGAGGCTCATTTTCAACAAAGCTGAGATAATCAGCAAAAAAGATATTACTACCTTTTTTCATATGGCAAGCAATCGTTAGCGCCCTTTGTTTCTACATGGGGCTTTTTTTTTGCAATCTAATTAACAATCGACATATAAACGGCTTTTTCTCCTGATTTATTTTTGGCGGGTGCTATTTAACTCCTTGTTACTCGCGGATTTGGCTTCTTTATCTTCCCCATTTTCTATCTTTTTCCTTTTTTTCGGTTTCTGGCGGCCCCCTTGCTAAAAGTCTGCTAAAACAAATGTCTTTGGTGGTTAAAATACTACAATTCGTGTAGTGAATTTAAGGATTCATGTAGTTTTTTGAAAAGCTGTAAGGGAAGTTTCTAATTTACACGTCTGATTGACACTTAAAAAAAATATCAGACAAGAGATCGTTTGTTTTTAGTTATATAAAGTGTAGTGTTTTCTCATGTGACCTTTGAGTCCACCAGGGGTTTGTTTCTACAAGGCCCTTGCTGTTTTTCTGTACTAGTGTGTCCTTCTTTTAAACCTTTCTTATTGACATGTCGCCTGCGTACCAGGAATATTACCAACAACTGCAGACTGCTTTCCAATCCCTTAACGACTCCGACCGTACCGAGATGGAAAGGATAGAGGCCTGTTTCAAATCCAGCCTGGATTACTGGGGGAAGGTATGCAAACAGGTGAGGGGGAATGGTTTTTGTTCGCGGGAGGAGGAAATCCATTTTTTCAAGGAGGTGAAGCCTGCTTTCACGGCGTATATCGAATATTTTACGTATCGGTATCATGCGTTGTTGTTCCTGCCGACGGGGGATATACTGGAGAAAAAGCGTTTTTGGCGGTGGGAGGAGAGAAAGATCGAGCGATTTTATGAAAATAATCGGGAGTTCTGCGTATATATGAAAGAAGGGGATACGAGCAGGGATGCCGAGTATTTTTTAAGGGGCAGCTATTCGCCTGGTGCAAGTCATCTGGCGAGCAGTCTGGCGCACGAGTTGGATGAGACTCTGATCAGTCCTAAGGATCACCTGGTTACCTTGCTAAATGCTTATGTTTTGTATGAGGAATATATTCGCAACTTTATTTACATTAACCAATCAAATCTGCCACCGTAGTGAGGCCTGATTATCCAACGAAGCTATTTCCGGATAAGCGGAATGTCTATGTGCTCCTTTTGGTGAGTCTGACGCGGGAAAGCTTATTGCACCGCTGATAAACAACCTTCGCCCCTTAGGTATTTAATTTTTGAAAGTAAATATTACAGCAAGTGCAATCTTTTTTCTTCATCCGTCACGAAGGCAGGTTCGTGAAAGTGGATTTTCAGCATATTCTTTACATCGAGGCTCGTAAAAATTACACGAGGCTGGTAATGGAAGAAAAGCCCACCGCCCTGGTGTTGGTCACGTTAAAGCAATGGGAGAAGCTGCTTCCTCACGATCTGTTCTGCCGGATCCACCGGGGATATATCGTTGCGATCGAGAAGATCATTTCTTTTGACAACAAGTATGTGTATTTGCCGGGGGAGAAGATCTCCATTGGGGAGCAGTATCGGAACGCGTTGCCATTGGCGGTGACTATACTGGCGAATGAGCCTTCGCGGAAGGATGTGTTTTCCGAGTTGGAGATCTCGGGAGCAATGTAGCGTTGGGGCGCCGGGGGGTGGCGCTGGCTCTAGCAAAGTAATTTCTCCAGGTTTTTCCAGGTCCAGCTGTATAATACGCCGGCGTTGGGGACTCTTTTATGTTTCCCGTCCTTATGGCCTATTAGCTGGACTGTTTTTTTCTTTAGTTTCCGGGCTATTTTTATTTCTGCGAGGACTCCGTGTGCCTGGTGGGTGCGGGCGCCTACGAGGACGATGACGAGGTCGGCTTTGCTGATGTTTCTTTCTGCTTTTTCCTCCCAGTTCTTTTCGGGGGCGGGTTCTATAAGAGAGCTATCGATGACTTCGAAGGGGCAGACCGGGTTTTTGGCCTGACCGATCAGGAGATCTTTGAGGGCTTTGTCTTCGTCGAAGTCGAAGCTGATGAACACCTTTTTCATTGTGCGATCTGTAGTATGGTATCGATCAATTCTTCGGGCCGTGCTTTGGGATTGCCCAGCTGTTCGTATAATTCGAACTTTTCCCTGTCATTGAAATAATCGTCGAATTTAGCTACCATTCCCTGCCAGAGTCGTTCGGAGATATACCCGGATGCGCCTACGGGTATGAGCAAGGCTTTTTGTGATCTGGCGATGTCGAATTCTTTTTGCATGCCGTCGGCTTCGCGGATGCAGATATCTTCGAGTTTGTTTCCAAAGAGAAAGATGGCGGTGTCTGCCTGGGAGATAATATCGTTGCGATAGCTTTTCTGGATGTTTTCCAGCAGGTCTGTCAAAACGGGGAATGGGAATACCCGGAGCTGGTCGGTCATTTTCCGGTCTCCGCTGGCGTAGATCTCATGGAGGGCGCCTTCGACAACATAATTGCCTACTCCAGATCCGAAGCCGGAAATGATCCTAAAGCCATTCTTTAATAAGGTTTTGCTTAACTCACGAATAAAAGTTCTGCCATCCTCCCCAAACCTTCCGTATTCATAGGCACTTCCAGAAATGAATACCGTCTTCCGTCTTGTTGCCTGCATGGGAGGTTGTATATTAAGTAATCAAAAATAACCGATAATGGGCATACGGGGGTAAGATTATGAAAAATCGGTAATTTGTGGGGTTATTCCCTTTTTTAAATGACAAAATCTACTCCCCTTGAATATTGGTTGCGCGGGTCAGTGCCGGGCATTCCTGCGTTGCTGCAGCCGGCGGCGCAGAGAACTTCGGCGGAGCTGCTTCGCCACGCTCCACCTCGTTCGCAACCTTCGCTACGCTTGGTTGTATTGCAGGCGCGGGAGGAGGTAAAGATCCTGATGACCGGGTTTCCGGCTGAGAGATTATGGGATCGGCCTGCGGGGGTGGCGGCTGTGGGGTTTCATCTGCGACATTTGACCGGGGTGTTGGACAGGTTGTTGACCTATGCGAGGAAGGAGGTCCTGGACCAGGGGCAGCTGGAGTATTTGGCTGGAGAGGGGGTACCGGAGTCGGGTAGTGTGGAAGGCGGTGATTTGGTCCGGGAGTTGGTAGATCGATTTAATCAGCAGATAGACAAGGCTTTAGTGCAGATAGCCGCTACGCCTGAAGGAAGTCTGACGGATGTTCGGGAGGTAGGTCGGGGCAAGATCCCGTCTACGGTAGGGGGGCTGATCTTTCACGCGGCGGAGCATACCCAGCGTCATGTGGGGCAGTTGCTGGTTACGGTCAGAGTGTTAAGCTCTTCGGAGCTGTCCGGGGGGCGGAAAGTGGGGGAGGCGGGGAATAAATAAGGCAACCCCTATGAAAAATAAGGCGTTTAGACTAAAACATCATTAAGAAACACCGGTAAGTAAGGAGAAATTGGAAAAACTACTTCATATTATTTCGGGATGTGCCGGGCAGGATCGTCAGTGTCAGAAAATGCTGTATGACCAATATTATGGCCTGTGCCTTAAAATAGCTTTCCGGTATGTCAATACTTATGAGCAGGCCACGGAGGTGACGCATGATGCCTTTTTGAAGATGTTCCGCAATTTCAGCCGTTTTGAAGTTCGGGATAAGGAAAAGGTGGAAATGTTGCTTATCGGCTGGATCAGGAGGGTTGTTATCAATGCTGCGATCGACTATATGCGGCGGGAAATGAATAATAACAATACTTATCCTATTCCGGAACACGTCTGGGAGCATAAGGACGATGGCGCGGGTTCTGATAATTCCGTGTTATATAAGGAATTAATTGCATTGGTGAAGGAATTACCCCCGGCCTATAGAATGGTGTTCAACCTGCATGTAATCGAAGGCTATTCACATCCGGAGATTGCAAAGATGCTGGGCATCACTACAGGAACCTCTAAATCAAACCTTTCGAAGGCCCGAGTGCATTTGCAGAAGGCCCTGACCGCAGAAAACAGTGAAAAAATTGTATGCTAAACCAAAAGGACAACGACTTTGATGATCTTTTCCGGCGGGCGTCCGACAAATACCCGCTGCGAACAGATAGTGCCGACTGGGATAGGATGGCCGCTGCCCTGGATGATCCATCCTCTGCCCTGGCGGATATACAGGATACTGATAAGCGCAGGAAGCGCAGATTTATATGGTTTTTCCTTCTTTTACCGTTGGGTGGGGCAGGATATTATGTCTGGCACCAGGCCAGGGTTGGTCATGGTCATGCTGTGGTTACGGAGTCGGTAGCGAAGGCGCCGGCGAGCGGTGAGGGGACGAAGGGATCGGGTGCGAGTAATGGGAATGAGGCGAATGCGAATAGTGGGGGGACGAATGGATCGAATAAGAATGGAGGGAATGGGACGAGTGCGAATGGGAATAGTGGGGGTGCTGGTGATGCGAAGACGGGTTCCAGTGGTTCGGGCGCTGGTGGAGCGGGGACAGTGGCGAATGGGGCCGGGACAAGTGGAGCGGTTGCCAGTGGTGTGGGGAAAGGTGCGAATGCTGTGAAAGGTGGTGGTTCGGGCTCGGGTGTGGTTGGTGCAGGAACGGCTGCGGGTGGTTCGGGTGCGAGTAGGGCCGGGACTGGTGCGGGTGTGAATGGGTCGGGTAAGAATGGAGTGGATAAGAATCGAGTAGGTAAGAATAGAGTGGATGGTGGCGTCATTGTGTCGTCGGGTCGTGCCAAGAATGGCGTGGGAGGAATAAAGGATGCTGCGTCGGGTGGAGTGATTGGTGGAGCGAAAAGTGGAGCCGTTGGGGTATCGAAAGATGGAGATGTTGGTGGAGTCGCGGATGGAGTAGTTGGAGATGCGACGAATGGAATGGCTGGTGGGGGAAGAGTTGTGGGGAATGGCAAGGGTGCTGATGCGTCGCGGGTTGCGAATTATCCTGTTAACCGTGCGCCGATCTCAAAAGATTATAATCTCACTGTCAACGTTGTGGCACCTGTTGTAACAAAGGATAGCAGTAAGGTGAAGCCAAAGGCATCTTCCAAACAAAGATCCTCGTATCTATATGCGGGTCTTCTTGCAGCACCTGATCTTAGTAGTGTAAAGTTTCAGTCCATGAAGGGTGTGGGTACGACTTACAGCCTTTTGCTGGGTTATCAGTTCAATAAGAGGTGGGCGGTAGAAACGGGTGTGAGTGTTGATAGAAAAAGATATTATACCGATGGGGAGTATTTTGATACGAAGGGTGTTCACCTGCCCTGGAACTATACATTGAAGAGCGTGGATGGCACCTGTTATATGTGGGAGATACCGGTCAATGTCCGATATAATTTCAGCCAGACCGAAAAATCAAAATGGTTTGCTACTGCGGGCCTGTCCACTTACCTGATGACGCGGGAAAAATATAACTATAGTGGTATTTATAACGGTAATCCCAGCGATAGCAACTGGGACATAAAAAAACCATCTCAATACTGGTTTTCCATCATAAACCTGAGTGCGGGTTACGAACATCGTCTCGGCGGGATTGGCAATTTGCGGATAGAGCCTTATCTGAGAGTTCCTCTCTCCGGATTAGGCACCGGCAAGTTGAATATCCTGAGCACGGGGATCAACATTGGGATCACACGCAGACTCTGGTAATAACAATTTAAGGTAAATCTATGCTGAAAAAAAGAACCATTTTGTGGGTAGGCATACCCTTGCTTGCCCTTGTCGTTGTTGTCTGGGCCTGGCGCCTCTACCACAAACCACATGAGTCGGCTGCCGGTGAAACGGCTGCTGTAACCATCGACGCCGACTCTCTTTATCACCAGTATCAGCTGGATGAGCATTCTGCGGACTTAAAATATATGGGGAAGGTGATAGAGGTCTCCGGCAAGCTGGTGGAGATACAACATTCCGGGAATGCCGAGATATGGATAGTTTCCACGCAACCCGGTGGGGGTGGGATCAATTGTCAGATGTTTCCAGGAGCTAAGCCGGAGGTAATGCCAAAACCCGGTGATGTCGTTACGTTGAAGGGGCGTTGTACGGGATTTCTTATGGATGTGAATCTGGCCGATTGTGTGCAAAGCAAATGAGTGGGATAAACAATTAACTTAAAAAACAACATCAGAACTATGAATAGTAAGTTTCTATTAGCGGTAATGTGTATCGGCGGATTCGTATTCTACCTTACCAGCTGTTCCAAGACAAGCGAAGACAAGCTTGCGGGCTCAACGACCTGTGACACGACAAATGTGAAGTACTCGGTTCAGATAGTCAATATCCTAAGTGACAATTGTTATGAATGTCACAAGGGGACTGGGATCGCTACCAGCGGCAGTGGTGTCGATCTTGGTAGCTATGCCGGTGTCCTAGGTCATGTCAACAATGGCGATATAAGAAGCGCCATCACGCATGATGGCAGGGTTACCCCCATGCCTTATCAGAGGGCTCAGCTTCAGAGCTGTGAGATCGAGACTATTCTTGCCTGGATCAATGCGGGAGCACCGAATAACTAACCATTAAATCTATTATTATGAAATTTACCGTATCTGCAATTATCTGTCTGGTCCTTCTCTGTCCGGCTGTTGCTTTTAGCCAGCGATTTACTACGAGAAACGGTTTTATCGGATTTTATTCCAAGACAGCGCTGGAGGATATCAAGGCGGAGAACAACCAGGTCTTTGCCATCATCGAGCCGGGCACGAAGAAGCTAGCCTTCTCTTTGCTGTTGAAGGGTTTTATATTCCCCAAGGAGCTGATGCAGGAGCATTTCAACGAGAATTATGTAGAAAGTGATAAATATCCCAAGGCGAACTTCACCGGAACATATACGGGGGATGTTGACCTGAGCAAGGATGGTGTCTACAAAGTCGTGGTAAAGGGCGAACTCAATCTGCATAACACGACCAAGCCTTTGGAAGCGCCGGCTACATTGGAGGTCAAGGGGGGGCATCTTATCGGCGTGTCGGACTTCAAAGTTAAACCTGAAGACTACAATATCTCTATCCCTTCTCTTGTAAGGGACAAGATCGACAAGGAAATGGCTGTTAAAGTAAAGATCGACTGCCCAATCACAAAATAATTACAAAATAATCTACTAAGAAAATGAAGAGAATATTATTTATCATGCTTTGTCTGGCTGCAATCGGCCGGACGGTGGCGCAGGATAATACCCTCCTGAATGCGCTGAATGACTCCATGACTGCGCACAAGGGCAGGTCTTATGTTACCGGAACTTTTAAGGCAACACATATCATCAACGAGCAAACGATAGAATCTCCGGCTCAGGGTAACCTCAATTTTGTCATCCAGCACCGGTTCGGTCAGCTGAACAGCGGGTCCTATAATTTCTTTGGTCTTGATAATGCGACCCTTCGGCTTGGACTGGAATACGGCATTACCGATGATCTGGACGTGGGTATCGGCCGTAGCAGCTACCTAAAGACCTTTGACGGTTATGTGAAATACAAATTATTGAAACAGACGGAAGGGGGTGGAATGCCTGTCTCTGTGAGTGTGCTGGGGACGGTGACCGACTATACGCAGACCATGTCGGACAAGCCTTATCTGAATACCAAATACCGGACGGCATATGCGGGTCAGCTGCTGATCGCGCGGAAGATCACCCGTAACCTTTCCCTGCAGGTCACACCGACCTATCTGCACTATAACCTCGTGCCTACGGTTGCGGACAAGAATGACATTTTTGCGGTGGGGCTGGGGGGCAGGTATAAGTTTACCAGGCGGATGAGTATCGACGCGGAATATGATGTCGTGCCCAAGAACCAGGTCGTGTCGACTACCGTACATAATTCTTTTTCCCTTGGCTGGGATATCGAGACGGGCGGACACGTCTTTCAGCTGGTATTCAGCAATTCTCAAAGCATGGTGCCTACGCAATATCTTACCCAGACGAATGGCACCTGGGGGAAAGGAGATATTTATTTTGGATTTAACATATCGAGAAACTTCAACCTGAAGAAGAAACGTTGATCCCGTGGCGGAATATATCATTGAATACCCTGCAGGTTCTTGGCAATCAGATCCTGGGGGTATTCGTCTTTTTGCTCTTATCGCGTTACCTGGATAAGAACAGCTATGGCGAGCTGAACTGGTCGCTGGCTGTGCTTACGGTAGTCACCACTATCCTCAGTCTTCGTCTTGAGCAGATCGTCGTCAGGAATGTCGCAGCCGGGAAAAACGCTTCGGCTATGCTGACACTGTTTCTCGTTCATACCCTCGCTGCTGCGGTTGTCTTTTTAGGAGTACTGTTAGCCTGTCGTCTTCTTTGGCCAATTTTTTTTGGAAATCATCCCCTGATCTGGCTGCTTTCTTTTAGTCAGCTGCTACTTTTTATCTCGTTGCCTTTTCGGCAGCTGGTGACGGGCATGTCGGCGTGGGGCAGGCTGGCGGTGTTGTCTTCCATCTCCAATGTGATCCGTTGTCTGGGATTGCTGGGTTTTGTCTTTTTTTCGGAGTTTACGCTGTCTGGCGTGGTGTTGCTGTTTACGGTGTCTGCCCTGGCTGAATGGATGCTGGGGGCCTTTATTGTCTTTTATTCCCTGCGTGTTGGGTTGGACAGACGGGTCTCTTTGACGGGTTATTCGTCGCTGATAAAAAGTTCGCTCCCACAGGTCGGACTGGTTTTTCTGAATGCGGGTATGGCGAGGATAGACTGGATATTGATGGGGCTTTTCTCGACGCCGGCACACACTGCGGAATATAGTTTTGCTTATAGGGCGTATGAGTTTTCGCCGTTACCGCTGCTGGTGCTGGCGCCTTTTCTGCTGAACAGTTTTTCGCGGCGTTGTGTCGATGGGGTTATTACCGTTCCCGCGTGGATGGAAAGATATATCCGTGGTGTGGTGATCTTTGGCACTTTGTTGCCTTTACTGGGTGTATTGGTCTGGGTACCGCTGGTGGACGGGCTTACGCTTGGTAAATATGGTCAGACGGGCGCGTTGCCCTTTCTTTTATTATCCTGTAGTTTGCCTTTTCAGTATCTTATCAATGTCTATTGGACGGCGGAGTTTGCGGCTAACAGGCTTGGGCGTATTTTTTCGATCACTGCCATTACGGCGATGGTCGTGCTGGCCGGGGACTTTTTGCTGATCCCTTATTTTACCGGGACGGGTGCTGCGATGACCTGGCTGGTTGCGATGGTGGTTCAGTTCTTTCTTTTTTCCCGAAAGCCGCTGCTCACGGGAACATATAATTGGAATAATAAATTGTTCTTTGGTATAACGATCGCCCTTGTTGCGGGGGGGATTGCGATATGGCTGACATCCTCCGTTGTGGGGAGGGTTGGGATCGCTATCGGTGTATATGGTTTGCTGGCCCGGGTTGGAGGATTGATAGAGAAGGAATGGATAAGTTGGGTCCGGCTGCCATCCCTGCCATCCATTGACTGGTCTTTATTGTTCTTTTTGGTGGGGGTCCTGAATGTAAAGCTTTATGTCAAAGTGGCTGCTGTACTGTTTGCGGTGATATTGCACTGGAAGAAAGCTATACCGAAGGATGTCTTCCGGAAAAATCATTTGTGGTTTTATTCTGCTATGCTTTTACTGGCTGTTTGCAATCTTCTTCTGTCTTTTTCTTCTCTTTCTGTTTCATCCTTTATGGCGTGGGGGCTCGGATGTGGATACTGGCTGCTGGCATTGCTTTCCGCTTATTATATCTATCTTTTTGTGCAGGAGGAGGACAATGAGCGATTGCACCGGACGGTTGCCCTATTCTTTCTGTTGAATGGTCTTGCCATGCTGGTGAGTTTTCTTGTGATCTGTTTTCAGGCCGGGGTGATCAACCCCTATACCTATGAGGGGGAGCACCGACGGTACTTTATCAATACCGGGGATATGATCACGGGCATTGGTCTTGACGGTTCTGTTGCTACTGCTATGATCGGTGCGTTTGGCGTACTGTATTTTTTCTATCGCCGCAAATGGCGGTCTTTTCTTTTTTGTTTTGTGACCTTATTACTTGCCGGGAGCAATTTTATTGACATGATGCTGGCGGTGATATTCCTGTTTATCTTTATTTTTCGCAGTGACCGGCTTCAAAAAAGCATGATCCTTGTCTCGATAATGATCATTGCCCTATTTTTTGCCAGGGTTTCGCCTCAGAATGGGAAATATGTGGAGACGGTGATGCAGCGGATAGACGGCAAGCATATTTATGAGGAACCTGTTCCGATACCTGATGCAAAGGATCACGAATTTGTGGAGCGAAAGGAGGTGTTGCAAAAAAGAGCCACCATGAAGCGATTCGAAGAAACGCTGTATCCGCCAAAGATGGAAGACAGCTTCAAGGTCCGGTTCAAAAGCTATAACCGATCGGGACGATGGGTGTCCTGGCAGCAAATGGCCCGTTTCTTTGGGGATCATCCCGCGCTGATCCCGTTGGGGGCGGGTATGGGTCATTTTTCTTCCCGTCTGGCCTTTAAGACGACTGCGCTGGATATTGCGGGCGGATATCCTGTTGGAAAGCGGTTTATCGATCCTTTCTTTAAGGATAACTATCTCTTCCTGTACCTTTATTATCATACTCATGATGAAGGTCAGCATAGCATGGTCAATAAACCGGATTCTGTGTACGGGCAGCTGTTAAGTGAATACGGCCTTATCGGGCTTTTGGTTTTCGGGATTTTTTATGTTGCCTTTTTTTTGAAGGGAAGCAGGGGATTGACTTATGGTCTACCTATATTATTGCTGATGGGAATGGCTTTTTTTACCGAATACTGGTTTGAGCAGCTTTCGATTGTCATATTATTTGAACTGTTGCTGTTGTTGGATAAAAAGAAACTTCAATCATGAACCCCCAGGTCACTGTTCTGATGCCTGCATACAATGCCGGGAAATATGTCGCAGCAGCCGTCAGGTCTGTGCTGGATCAGACTTTTTCCGACTTTGAGCTGCTGATCGTTGACGATGGGTCTTTGGATGATACTGTCTCGATAATTCAGGGCTTTGCCGATCCCCGTATCCGGATCATCCGGCAGGAGCAGGGGGGAGTCGCGGCTGCGCTCAATACGGGGCTGTCGCATGCCCGGGGCATTTACATCTGTCGTTTTGATGCCGATGATATCTGTTTTCCCCAGCGGCTGGCGAGGCAGGTACATTTTCTTGATGGGCATCCTACTTATCTTGTAGTGGGGAGTGATGCGGAGTATATTTCGGAAGACGGGGAGCATCTTTTTGACTTTCGCTGTGCCGGTCATACGCATAAAGAGATTATCGATCGTTTGTATACGAATTGTCCTTTTATTCATTCTGCGGTGATGTACAGGAAAGAGGCTATCGTACGAGCGGGTGGTTATTCTACCCTGGCGCATAATTTTGAGGATTATCTTTTGTGGGTGAACCTGGCTTCAGCCGGCAAGTGTTTTAACCTGGATGAGGCGTTGATCAGGGTCAGGATCAATCCGGCTTCTGCGACCATTGATGAAAGATGGCGCGGGCGGAGATTTAGCCGTCTCAAGCAAGCCGTTATTGGCCGGGGTTTTATCACGGAAAAGGAGTCGGAGGAATTATTATCTATTATCCGAAAACAGGAAACAAAGAAGATAAAGGAAGGCGCGTATCATGCGTTGTGTGGGAAGAAGTTTCTGCATGAGAATTACAGACCGGCAAGGGCGCGCTGGCATGTGACGAGGGCAATTCACGCTTATCCGCTGCGGCTGGATAATTATGCCATTTTCGCGGTAAGTTTTTTACCGCCCGGAATAATCCGGTGGTTGCATCGTCGTAAAAATTAAGCGTTTTGACTATGATCCGAAAAATAGCGCAGATCTTAACCCGAGAAGAAAAGAGGCGGGTAGGCATGCTAACAGCACTGGATATCATTGTTTCCATTGCCGATATCCTGTTCCTGGCCCTGTTGCTGCTTATCCTGAATAATTATACCGACAAAGCGGCGCCCGTCAGGCGTCTGTCTTTTCTTTTGCCCTGGCTCAATGGCCAGCATGCGGTATTGGTGATAGCTCTTTTTTTCCTGCTGTTCAGCCTGAAGAATCTCGTTGGGTATCTTATTTACCGGGCGCAGTGCCGGCATCTGTTACGGATAGCTACCCGTATCTCGCGGAACAGGCTGGTCAATTATCTCGAAGGAAATTACTCGGATTACATCAATATCGATACTTCCGTGCAGATTCGGGAGATCAGCTATCACCCGCTGGATTTCAGTCAACATGTGCTGGGTGGTTTCCAGGGGATCATCACGCAGTCTGTCCTTATCATTGTGGCCATTGCCGGTATCGTCCTGTTCAATGTGAAGCTCTTTTTTCTGCTCTTTGTGATCCTGTTACCGCCTGTATTTGCCATTTTCTATTTCATCCGGAAAAAACTGCGTTCGGTGAGGACGGTTGCCCGCACCAGCAGCGAAAGATCGCTGCAACATTTGCAGGAGGCTCTGACGGGTTTTGTAGAAAGCAATATCTATCACAAGAATGCCGATTTTCTCGAAAGGTATTTTGCCGATCAGCAGCGCTTTAACGAAGCTGTCGCCGACCAGCTGATCCTCCAGGGAATACCCAGCAGGCTGGTCGAAATATTTGCTCTTTTCGGTTTGGTGATCCTGATAGGGATCAATAGTTTCTCCGGCAATGCAGATCATACGGCGGTGTTGACTATCGGGATATTTATGGCGGCGGCCTACAAGATCATCCCCGGTATTGTGAAGATCATGAATGCGGGCGGGCAGATCAATACCTATGCGTTCACTGTTGACAACCTGGCGGCAGAGCGTAGGGCTTCGGGCAGACCGACTGAAAATCCGGTTGTTCCTCCTATCCGTTCTGTCAGCTGTCAGCAGCTGGTTTTTTCCTATAATGGTCATCGGGTGCTGGACCGGCAGGACCTGCATATTGTTGCGGGGGATTTTCTTGGGATGACGGGTTTGTCCGGCAAGGGGAAGACGACCCTTCTCAATCTCCTGCTGGGATTTCTAACGCCTGACAGCGGAGAAATAGTTATCAATGGCTCGCGAACGGATGTCGTGGCCCGGCGACGATACTGGTCGAGGATCGCGTATGTTAAGCAACAGCCTTTTTTGCTGCACGATACTATTATGAATAATATTACGCTGAGTGGAGAACCGGATGATCCGGGCCGGTTCAGGGATGCGGTGGCTGCAGCAGGATTAACTTCGCTTATTCAATCCTTTCCCGAAAAATGGGATAAGATCATAGCTGAGAACGGAAAAAATATCAGCGGCGGCCAGCGTCAGCGTATTTCCATTGCCAGGGCCCTGTACAAGGATGCGGACCTCATTATCCTCGATGAGCCATTCAACGAACTGGATGAAGAATCGGAAACCGCGATGCTGACGTATTTTTCGGCGTTGACAAAAAAAGGGAAAATGGTTATTCTGATCACACACAACAAGCAAAGTCTGTCTTTTTGTAATAAGCTGATCGCATTAGAGGAGGAGGTAGCCAATGAGCCGTTGTAAAACACTGGTGATCCTGACTCCTGCTTTTCCTGCCGATGAGTCACCGGTCAACTGGGTCACTACGCAGCAATTATTTGTAAAGACGGTGAAGGAAACCTTTCCTGATCTGAAGGTCATCGTGTTGTCCCTGTACTATCCCTATTCGGCCTCCTCCTATGAATGGCATGGGATACCGGTGACCAGCTTCAACGGGACTCTCTACCGAAAGGTACGGCGTATCCTATTCTGGCGGCGAATCTGGAAACAGCTATCGGCCATCCGCAGGCGAGAAGAGGTGATTGGTCTTTTCAGCTTCTGGTGCGGGGAATGTGCCCTGATCGGTCATTATTACGGGAAACGGTACGAGATCCGGCACTATTGCTGGTTATGCGGTCAGGATGCCCGGAAGACCAACCGGCTGGTGAAGTATATTCGTCCCCGGCCGGATGAATTGATAGCGATGTCGGATTTTCTTGAGCAGGAATTCTTCCGGAATCATGGAATCCGTCCTCAATATATGATACCTAATGGCATTGCGCCCAAAGACTTTCCGTCGTCAGCTACCGGGCTAAGGGACGTCGAGATCCTGGGAGTCGGTACGCTTTCCGGGTTTAAACAATATCATCTTTTTGTGGATATCATCGACTCGCTGCGGCAGTCGTTGCCGGCTATTAAAGGTATACACTGTGGTGAGGGGGAGGATAGGGAAAGGATACAGGCGCAGATAGGGGCAAAAGGGCTGGAAGCTCATTTTAGCCTGCTGGGGGAAACGCCGCACCTGGAAGTGCTGTCCATCATGCAACGTACAAAGATACTCCTGCATACATCGGATTATGAAGGGTTTGGAGTGGTCTGTCTGGAGGCTTTGTATGCGGGTGCTCATGTCATCAGCTTTATAAAGCCGATGAACAGGGAGATCCCTCATTGGCATGTAGTGCGTACGGTGGAAGAGATGACCGAAAAAGCAAGACAGCTGTTGTTGGCGCCGGACACGGAGTATACGCCTGTATGTCCTTATCTCATGGAGGATACGGTAAAGGCGGTGTTGCGGTTGTACTCTGAAGACGAGACCCGGGTGATCGGGGAAAATATCTCCTATCATGACCAGGCGGCCGATACTTATGATCAGACCATGGAGCAGGACCCGGTCAATGTAAAGATCCGCCAGCGAGTAAAAGAAAAATTTTGTCAGCTTCTCCCGTCCGGGCTGGTAATGGATTTTGGAGGTGGTACGGGACAGGATCTGGAATGGCTCACCGGTCATTCTTTTGAGGTGTTGTTCTGTGAGCCCTCCGTTGCTATGCGGGGGAAGGCCATCCACTACAACGATACGGTCCTGCGTAGTGACCGGATAACTTTTCTCGATTCAGCCAGCACGGATTTCTCCACCTGGCATCAGCAGCTGCCGTATCCTCAAAAAGTGGATGCGGTACTCTCTGACTTCGGAGCGTTGAACTATATACCGGATATCCGGTCGCTATTCAGCAACATGGCCCGGATAGTAAGACCCGGCGGGCATTTTGTATTGCTTGTTCTCAAACTGAACCTAAAAAAGAGGATGAAGTGGCACCGGCGGAATGCTGTTCGATCGCTGCTCTTCCGGACTCCGTTCGTCATGTATATCCCTTATGAAAAAGCGCTCCGGCAAACAGTGTTTGTCCATACGATAAAGGAGATAGAGACAGCGTCGGCCCCTTACTTTAGCCTTGGTAGCGAGGAGGGGCTGGACGAATATGATTTCACGTTAATACACCTGGTCAGAAATGAAAAGCAGGATTAGAAAGATGCTGATGGGGGACACCGTTTTTACCGAATACTCAAAAATAACGGTGCCGGACGAGATACAGGAGGAGGTCTATCTGGAAATTGCCGGAAACCTGATCGAGGTGGACGGCGCCCACTGGCTGCTTTGTATCGAGCCCATTGTATTCGGGGTATGGATAAAGGAGGGGCTGGTTCTTTCACCCCGGAGCGACTATCGGATGTACTTCGACGGGGTAGTGATCACACTCGATCTTGTCGACTCCATAGAAGAAAAGGAGGGGAGGCTGCTTTTGCTGAAGCTGCGGAAAACGAGACTTCATCAATTCAATGGTCTTAAGAACTGGTTGCTTTATTACCGGTACTACCGGAGGGGGGGATTATCTTTTGAGCGTTTTAAGGCGTTTGTGGCTGCGTATAGCTATCCCCGGAGGGTCCGGCTGGTATCCTTTCGGCAACAGGATTATTTTACTATTTTTCCCATGGACCTACTGGGAAATATTCCGGGGTCCGACTATTTTGTATTTGGTTTACGGCATACCAATGGGGCGCTTCCGCGGATCATCGAAACGGGGAAGTTAGCGGTATCCGAAGTAGGATATGAGCACAAGGATATCATCTATCAACTGGGTAAACATCATAGTGGTCCTCCATCTTCGAAGGATGAACTCCCGTTCGATCTTTTGTTGAGCAAAAGTTTTGAATTCTATATTCCTGGTATGGTGGAAAGTTATAGGGAGGTTAGTATTGTGAGGACGCTGGATCTGGGCAGTCATATGTTGTTATGGGGTAAAGTCGTCGGTGAAGAACCGATGAGTAAGCCGACCGGGCATCTCTATCTCGCCCATTTTCTGCATTACTTATACCAGAAGGACAAGCGGCCGTACCGGTTGGTCTAAACGGGCCGGATGTAACCCAGCCGTGCCACCAACCTGATGAGTAACCTTTTGGGCAGGCTGCGTTCTTTGAGGATCCAGCCGTTGGAGCCGGACATGCCGGTGATCTCGGGAGCTATGGGGAAGCAGGTGACGCGGGTGGGGGAACCGGAGCTTATTGAACGGGCGATGGCCTGATAATAAGCATGTTCGAGGAAAAAGGTTTGATCATCTCTGACGTCTTTGTAGGCGGAGAGCAGGACATCCCTGAAAAAATCCGTTGTAACATAATATACCTTGACATCCACGCAGGGCCGGGCTGCTTTGGGAACCAGGAACCGGGGCCGCAGCAGGGAAACGGGGTTGAAATAATTGTTACCGGGTTTGCAGCGGGCGAGCAATTTTTTGCTGTTTACCAGCTTTAGTCTGCCGGTGACTTTCAGAAAACCATCCACTTCCCCGAGCAGCAGGCTATTGGTCATTATGTATTCCATGATCTCGCCTTCGCCATACCCTTTTCCCAGTTGTTCTACCAGGCTACTATTACCGGTGAAAGAGAGCAACTCTATTTTCTTTCCCTGTGCTGCGGCCTGCTCGTACAGTGATACGGGCCAGGCATAACCGGAATTATCACAGACGATAATTTTTGTCAGCGGGCTTTCCTGTAGAAACCAGGATATGGAATCGAGGTATTGCCGTTGTCTTTCTGCCGGATCGACGAGGGCTGTATGCCTGGCGCTCACGTAGACGCTGGAAGTAATGATGAGGGCGCATTTTTCGGGGTTCATAAGCTATGATTTGGCGGGTGAGCTTATCAGGGAGAGGGCATGTGAGAGGACCAGTTCCGGCGTGTACCTGGTCAGACAATGGATATCTCCGAAGGCACAAACCGCCTGCATGCAATTACCGCAGGGAAGGTCCGAAGAATCCAGGAAAAGGCTGTGATCGCCCAGTGGTCTGGACCAATAACTGCTGGTGCTGCCGAACAGTACGAGGGTAGGGATGCCGGAGATCCAGGCCATATGCATCAGCCCGGAATCTTCCGACAGCATAAGCGTCGTCTGCTGCAATATGGCAAATGCATCCAGTGGGGTCGTCTGGCCTACGAGGTTGAAGAGCCGGTCTCCCAACTCATTTTTTAATAGAATGGCTTTTTCGGCGATAAAAGAAGTGCCGAGGACGAGGAAACGGGTATCGGGAAAATGCTCCAGCCACAAGCGAGCGAAGCGGATATAGTTAGGGATACTCCAGTTCCGGGTGGCAACAAAACCGGCGGGGTTCAGGACTACGAGGGGATCGACGCCATTCCACCCGTTGTTGTTTAGCAGTGTGGGTCCGCGGTCCGCATCTTTTAACCGGAAATGATTGTCCATATGGCATTCTCCCAGTCCGGCCGCTTCGATGGTCAGGCGGGTCCTTTCTCCTGCGGCAATTTTCGAAAAGCGATCGAATTCGGACCAGGCTGAGGGGCGTAATGATTTTCGTACTATCCGGCTAACGATATTGTTTTGCAGATCGATGATCATGTCATATCTACGGAGGAACAAGCGGGGAAGTAAGCCGATCGTATAGAAAAGTATTTTTTTCAGGTTCCTTCCTCCCCTGATAATATGGATATTGTCAAACAGATGGATATTTTGAGACAGCGGGGCTACTTCTTCCCGGGTCAGCAGATCGAGGCGGGTATCCGGCGGCAGGGTAGCGCGTAGTCCCTGCAGATAAGGAAGGGTAATAGCCATATCTCCCATTGCCTGAAGACGGATAGCCAGCACGCGTCTGGGGGGTGTTGATCGGGTCCATGGTTTTGCCGGAATATCGATGGTCATTCCTATAAATTTTAGAAGGGCTCTGCCCGGTTTGAAAAGGGCTCTACCCTGTAAAGGTAAAGGTTACTGCCTGGCTCTATTGCACCCTCTCTTTTGTCAATCAACGTGAGCCGGCAGCTTTTTGCCAGTAATGTGTCCACTCTGTTCAGCAGCTGTGGGGAAGAAAGGGAGAGCATGTATACGGTGTGGTTCCCGTTTTTTCGGAACAGCTGTTGCAGGCCGTCGGTATACCGATGAGGGTTGTGGTCTATCGATATAAGACGGCGGTCGAATAAAATAAAGGATATATCCTGCTGCAGGTCCAGACAATATACCGGTTTATCGGTAAAGGCGACTACGGCGTTCATGGTCCAGTAGTCGGTGACGGGTTTCTCGCCGGAAGGGATCTCTTTGATCAGTGCGGGTACCTGCCAGGTATTGGAAAAGGGCAGCTGGAGATCTTTTGAAACGGCAAATATACCGGCTATCGCCTGGATGAACAGCAGGATGTTGAGCATAAAGGTGCTGCGATGATTTGGATCTGGGGATGCTGATGGTTCATCCTGATACAACCACCATGCGATGATCAGGCCTATAAAGAGAAAGCCTGCATGACGGGCTGTGGACAGCGAGAAAGCGGTGACGGAAAGGATATAACTCAGCACCAGGTTAGTTGCCAAAAAGAGCATTGATCGGCGGCTCTTTCGCAGGATAAAGAAGAGGTATCCCAACAGGAAGACGGCTATGATCAGGAGGAAGGTCTGTGGGAGATTTGCATCCAGCAAAAATTCAGTATTCCAAAAATGGTATTTCCACCAGGCGGGAATAGGTAGGAAGGCTCTGTATAGCGGCTGGTAAAAGTCAGCCAGCTGCCGGATGTTCCAGGAACGTGTCCAGGCGGACATGTCGACTTCGCTGTCGGAGGGAATACGAATAAAGCCGATGGCGGGAATGATCACCAATAATCCCAGCAGGACATGAAGGAAAAGTGTGGAGGGGCTTTTTTGCTTTTGCCGGATCAACCCTAAAAAGTACAGATGTATAGGTCCTGCGAGCAGCAAGGTCAGTAAATGAACATTGGACAGACCAAATAACAGCCCGTAATAGATAACGAGTTTGAACCGGAAATCCTTTCGTAGAATAAGGCAGATACAGAAGGCGATGAGGACGCCCAATGCATAGTTCCTGCTGAGCAGGCCATACTCGAACAGGAAGTAATAACCAAAAGGGAGCAGGATCCGGGTGCTGAGGGCTAAGGGGGCTTTAAAGAGAATGATCCATACGATGCCGAGGGCTATCAGCCATTGCATGACCTGCATGGCAAGCACCTGGTGGGTAAAGCGGGTGATCAGCCAGAGAAGGGTGTACCATGCGGGGGGGTGACCTTCATACCGTTTGTTGGCCAGCAGATCGGGATAACTGCTGCTGCCTTTTGCTATGTTCCAGCTATGGACTTCGTCTCCCCATACTTCGTGATGTAAACCGGCATAGACGAGCAGCAACGCATAAAGGACAAAGGTTGTCCGGAGCAGGGTGCGCTCTTTGACGGATGAGCTGAGGATGGGCATGGTAATCTGCATTTTTGATCAGTTGCCCGGTTCCAGGACTTTTTTGCCGGTTCTGGCGCCCAGTATATAAGGGTTGCGTTTGGTGGCGATGAGCAGGATGGTCCTGAATGCAGGTTTTATCATCAACCGGTCCTTGTTCCGGATAAAGGATAATAAGTTACCTAATAAGGACCATAACAACCAGTATTTTTTTACGTGGAGGTTTTTACGGGTCGTGACAAAATAATCCAGCGCTAATACCCTTCTGAAATATTGCAGTGGTTTTTTGAGCCGGTTATCGGGCTCTTTATGATGAAAGACGAATGCGCTGGTCAGAACGGTGACGCCTGCCCCGGGAAGACCGGCGGTCACTCCATAATTATCCCCCATTCCATACCGGTCGAGCACTTCGTCGAAGGGGGATTGGAGCAACCATTCCTTTTTTACCAGGGCAGCACCCAGAGAATAAAGAGGGGTGGTGAAATGGTCGCCTGAGAATTGCGTCAATACTGGCCAGCCTGCTTTGGAGATATGATTTCCTTTTTTGCGGTAGTATTCTTTTATCTGTTGGACCAGGGGAAGACGGCTGGTGACTTTGATCTCTCCCCAGATACCCTGTTGGAAAAGGAACTTCCAGAGCAATAATCCGGCTGATTGGAGGGGATACTGTGCGGTCCAGCTATTGTTTTCCTTTTGCAGGAACAGACCAGAGAGGGTTCCTGTCTCTGGCCGGGTCGTCGCGTATTCGACCAGCTTTGCCAGGTAATCGGGGGGGACCTCAATGTCGTCGTCGCAGAGGAAGATCCAGGGGGACCGGGCCATTTTTATCCCCTTATTACGCTGTACACAAACCGATTTTTCCGACCCCGTGTAGACAATGTTTAAATGGCTGTAGGGGGCATAATCGGATGGCTCAAGGCGGTCGCTGCCTGAATCCACGATAATAACCTCCAGCAGGGGGTGAGTGGATCGATCAAGGTGATGTAATAAATCCAGCAAACGCCGCCGCCTGTCACAGGTGGGGATAACTACGCTGATCAGCATATTATTGGATAACGTATGGGCCCGGTGAAAGGGTTGCCTGCCGGGAACTGATCCGGTACAGGTAGAGGTTGCTTCCTTTCTCTATCGCGCCCTCTCTTTTGTCGACCAGGGTAATAAGAAAGGATCCTGACAATTGCGGGTCTGTGCTGAATAGTTGTTGTTCCGGCGCTATGGTGACCATATAAACGGTATCGATGTGCTGTCTGGAAAAAAGATCTTTTAAACCACCGGTATAACGGGCCGGGTCGTTGTGTATGGCGGGAATATCGGCGCCCCATACTATAAAGGACATTTCTTTCCGGGTATCTATACAGTAGGCGGGTTTGTCCATAAAAGTGACATACCCGCTCATCGTCCAATAGTCCGTAACCAGCCGGTTGCCGGCAGGCACTTCATTTACCAGTTCCTTTACCCGGTATAGATTGGAGAAGGGGCGCCCGATGTCTTTTGTTACGGCAAAGGCGCCGGCTGTCAACTGCACCAGGAGCAGCATATTTACGAGCCGGCTGTTGCTGGTAGTAACGGGCGTTTCATTACAATACAACCAGTATGCAGCGATAAATCCTATAAAAATAAATCCTGAATACCGGGCACTGGTCAATGGCTGGACGGCCACCGCAACAATTGCAGTCACCAATACATTGGCTATGAACAGGGTTAGGCTTTTTGGGGATTTACGCAAAATAAGCGCTGCCAGCGCCAGGAGACCTATTGAGATCAGGGGGTTGGCGAATTTTAAGAAATTAAGGCTATTTCCCGCTTCCAGCAGGAACTCGGTATTCCAGAAATGATAATTCCACCAGGCTGGGATGGGGAGGAAAGCCCGCAAAGGGATCCCGTTCAAGGCTGATAATTGAGCTGCCGTTATCCTGTTATGCCAGAAGTTGTTATTCAACATGCTGTCGGAGGGAGGGAAGATGAAATATACAGCAGGCAAGGAAACGATGACTCCCAGTAGGATATGTATACTGATCTTGCGTCCCTTTTGCCTGGTCCAAAGCAGGAAATACAGATGCAGACCTGCTGCCAGGATGAGGGCGAGCAGGTGTGTATTGGACAGGCAAAAAAGCAGCGTGTAATATAAAAGAGGCTTGTATTTAAAATCCTTTTCCAGGATATAGCAGATACAACAGGCCAGGAGCACGCCTATCGAATAATCCCTGCTGAAGGCAGCATATTCGAATAAGAAAAAATAACCAAACGGGATCAGTATTTTGGTAAGGAGCGGGAATGGCGCCAGGAAAAGGATCGTATAGACAACCATAGCGGCTATGAGCCATTGGGCTGTCTTCATATAGGCAACATTGTGTGTGAATTTGGAGATTGACCAAAGAATGGTAAACCAGGCAGGGGGATGGCCTTCATACCTTGTGTTCCTGATCAGGTCGGTATAGCTATGGCTTCCTTTTGCAATATTCCAGCTATTGACCTCATCGGTCCATGGTTCATGATGGGATATTGCGTATCCGGATACGAGCAGATACACTATATATACCCCCCAAAGCAGCTTATTTTTCATATTGTAGTCAAGACTTTAAACGCATGGGACAAGTCGAAGGGTTGCTTGTGGCAAAATCGGGTATTTTCCCCGGGGCGGGCATCCTTTTCTGTCAAATGGGCGTTTAAACTACGTGTGCAGGTCCAAAAGTGACCAATTTTGTTAAAATTTTGTAGAAATGTACCTCCCTGATTCCTCCATACTAACTAATATCCAGGTTAATGGTCACCCCAGGCTAAAAGAGATCCTATTTGAAAAGAAGTATATTCTCCTACGCAGCCTGGAGAACAGGCTTTATACGGATGAACAATTAGTAAAGCTGCCTGATATCAATGCCGACCATCCGCATAATGGGGAATGGCAGGTCCGGAAGCGGTCGGCGCAGCGTCTGGTAAAATCCCTGGCCTTCCGTAAAAGGCCTTTACGGATACTGGAGGTCGGTTGTGGCAATGGTTGGCTTTCCCATCAGCTTGCGGAGATCCCCGGGACTAAGGTGACGGGTCTTGATATAAATTTTACGGAGCTGCAGCAGGCTGCGAGGGTGTTCAGCGACGATCCCAATCTCCGGTTCATACATGGAGACATCCGGACGGGTATTCTTGACGAGCAGCAGTTCGACTGCATCGTGTTTGCCTGTTCGATCGAGTATTTCCCTTCGCTCAAAAAGATAATTCATTTTACGCTGACGTATTTAGTTCCGGGTGGGGAGTTGCATATTCTCGATACAAAGTTTTACAAAACTTCGGAACTGGAATCAGAGCGGAAGAAAATGCAGGCCTACTATACTGCGTTTGGTTACCCGGAGATGGCGGATCTATTGTTTCAGCACAGCTGGAAAGACCTGAGCTGTTTCCGTCACCTACTGCTATTCGACCCTGGCACGCTGATAAACCGGCTGCTTCGACCTGATGATATTTATCCCTGGATATGTATAAAGAATAACTGATGAACAAGGTTCTTTTTTCTCATTCTTATTTCATGAGATTTGACCCCAAGCAATGGGCTACCGGTCAACCGTATCCGCCGTTGGCTACAATTGGCGCGGCGGCTTTGCTGCGTCGGGAGGGCTTTGATGTCAGCCTTTTTGACACCATGTTTGTAGAAAACCCGGATGACGTCGTTCCGCTGTTGCAAGGTCAGCGGCCGGAATTTTTTGTCGTTTATGACGACGGGTTCAACTATCTGACGAAGATGTGTCTTACGAATATGCGGGAAGCTGCTTTCCGGATGATAGCGTTGGCGCGGGAGCAGGGCTGTGTTGTCATTTTGTCGAGCTCTGATTCTACCGATCATTACCGGGAGTACCTGGGAAAGGGGGCGGACTTTGTGTTGCTGGGCGAAGGGGAGCAGAGCTTGCTTGAGCTGGTGAGTGCGATCAGGGCTGGGGTCAGTGATCTTAGTGGTATCCGGGGATTGGCGTATATGAAGAATGGGATGCCTTTTCAAACGCCGGGGCGTCCGGTGATGAAGGAGCTGGACCATCTGCCTTTACCGGCCTGGGACCTGGTGAATGTTGAAAGCTATCGGCGGATCTGGATGGAGCATAATGGCTATTTTTCGCTTAATATAGGAACTACGCGGGGTTGTCCGTTTAAGTGTAACTGGTGTGCAAAACCTATTTATGGCAATCGTTACAATGCGCGTTCGCCGAGGCATGTGGTCAGTGAACTGCGTCTGCTGAAAGACAGATATGGGTTTGATCATATCTGGTTCTGTGACGACATCTTTGGTTTGAAGCCGGGGTGGGTGAATGAATTTGCTGATCTTGTTGAGAAGGAGGGGCTGTCCTTCCGGTTCAAGATACAATCGAGGGCTGATCTTCTCTTACAGGAGAATTATGTGGAGGCGCTGGCGCGTGCGGGTTGTGAGAATGTCTGGATGGGGGCTGAGAGCGGGTCACAGAAGATATTGGATGCGATGGACAAGGGGACGACGGTCTCACAGATCGCGGAGGCTACGGTGTTGTTGCGTAAATATGGGGTACGGCCTTCTTTCTTTATACAGTTTGGTTACCCGGGGGAGACGAAAGAGGACATCGGTAAGACGGTGCGGATGATCAACCGGCTGCTTCCGGACAGTCTTGGGATCTCGGTATCGTATCCTTTACCGGGGACGGTGTTCTATGAGCGGGTGAAGGCCGAGCTAAAGGACAAGACCAACTGGACGGACTCCGATGAGCTGCAGCTGCTATTTAAAAATACCTATCCGCCGGCTTTTTACAAACAGCTGCACAGGTATGTACACAAAAGTTATCGCTGGCATATGGCCTTGAAACACCATAAGGTGGGAGCCTTTTTTTGGTATGCGCCTGCGGCGTTGGTGGATAGAATAAAGATGCGAAAATGGAGTTTTTAGATAAAGAAAACGAAATGGAGGCTGGTCTTGCTTTTAGCAAGCAGTCGGTCGTTTTTGACGACTATGATGCTGGCAATACCATTATCCAGTACAAGCGCAGGCGAGTGAGGGAGCATGTTCTCCGGCACCTGTCTGCCAGCGGCTCTATCCTGGAATTGAATTCCGGAACGGGGGTGGATGCGAGTTTTTTTGCCGGACTGGGCTATCGGGTCCATGCTACCGACATTGCCGAGGGGATGCAGCAGCAGCTGAAGGAGAAAGTATTGCGACTGGGGCTGAGTGACAGGGTAACGGCGGAGCTTTGTTCGTTCAATGCGCTGGGAGGGCTGGAGCAGA
>Ga0307510_10001057_pt1 | contig 29250 bp, 36 predicted proteins | sample 12_EM_MG_FD_207224 | JGI IMG/M metagenome (GOLD analysis project Ga0307510, IMG submission 207224) | Populus trichocarpa ectomycorrhiza microbial communities from riparian zone in the Pacific Northwest, United States - 12_EM | ecosystem: Host-associated > Plants > Roots > Unclassified | place... | reverse complement strand
CAGATACCACAAGAAAACAGGGGAGTCAGAGGTGTATCGCATCGCGATGGGTAAGTTCGTTCCTAACTCTACATATATTGTGCCTTTCTGACTGCAATACATCATACATGGTCTAGTCCTTCACCCTTGTCACAAGTTGGAATACTTCAGGAGGAACGACTGGGATGATGCATCGATCGAGGCCGCACGGAACATTGTTCAGGATGAATTTGACCAAACATACTGGTCGATGGATGGGGAGGATGGCACCCAGGCAGATAACAGTGTCGCAGCGAGTGTAAGTTCTCCGGTTCTCCCTTGCTGGTACCCAGACAATAATGACACTACATACAGACTTGCACACCTCCCAAATCAACAAATATGTTCAACAGCATCTTTGATACTGTGCCTTCCACCTCAATGTCAGATGAACTCCAACATTACCTTGCAGCAGATGTTGAGGATGTGAAGGACGGGCTTAAGTGGTGGCATGAGAGACGTCGAATCTTTCCAGAGTTATCACGCATGGCTTGTGATTATCTATCCATCCCTGGTGAGTACTTAGTGTTCCTACATTTGTCTTATTTGCTGAGACTTTTGTCCCAAAGCCACATCTGTCGATGTCGAACGCGTATTCAGCCGAGGCCGCCTTCTCCTTCCGCATGTTCGCAGCCGCCTGGCAGTTCAATCCACGCGTGCTTCCCTTTGTGTTGGGCTATGGAGCCTCCAAGGTTTGGTGAAGAATGAGGACATCGGACAATCCCTTGGTCAAGATGACGTTGTTGGTGAGGAGGATGAACCTGCTATGGACTGGGATGCCATCCGCACGGCATAGTTACATGCGTTGGTCATTTAGATTCATGTTTTCCTTGCCATGTGGAACTTGTAGTTTACATTTTGAATCGACGGAATGCTTAACCTGCCGTCCCTATGCACACCCAGCCAACCCGTCTCTACCCATCCCCATGGTTGCCTGACCCAAGGGTACCCTTAGTGTGACCCAAGAAAACCCATACCCATGAGCATGGGTGTGGGTTTTTTCGGGTCAGGGTCGGGGTCGGCCTTGAGTGACCCATGGGTTACCCTTGCCAATCCCTAACCAAACAAGGGGCACTCACTTCCTGGCAATAGCAGAGGGAGGGACAAGTCAGGATACAGAATGAAAACAACCAAGCAATAGGCACTTACAGACTGGAGAAGGCAGAGGGAGGGAGAAGTCAGGACACAGAAGGAAAGCAACCAAGCAAGGGATACTTACAAACTGGAGATGGCAGAGGGAGGGACAAGTCAGGACATGGAGAGAAAGCAACTGAGTGAGGGGCACTTACTTCCTGGAGACAGTAGAAGGAGGGACAGATCAGGACATGGAAAGAAAGCAACCAAGCAAGTGCACTTACTTCCTGGAGACAGCATAGGGAGGGACAAGTCAGGACATGGAAAGACAGCAACTGAGTGAGGGGCACTTACAGGCTGGAGACAGCAGAGGGAGGGACAGGTCAGGACACAAAAAGAAAGCAATTGAGCAAGAGGCACTCACAAACTGGAGATGGCAGAGGGAGGGACAAGTCAGAACACAGAAAGAAAGCAACCAAGCAAGGGGCACTGTCGGGAACTCACTACTTTATGGGTAGCAAGACTTGACGATGGCGTGGAGTTGAAGGTGACTGATCCAAAGGAGCAGCAAGGAGACGTTGAGGAGGAAGAGACAAAAGGCTAAGAGAGGTGGGACGGAGTAGACTGTTGGGGACGACGGGCAGAGTGCTGCTGGCGATGAGGGAGCTTTGAAAGGCTCCAGTGTGGGGATTGACAAGAGAACAGTCTAAGGACTGTTCATCTAAATTCATAGGTCTTATATACTAATACAGGGTGGTCTGTGCGCAGTTTAGGGTAGGTACAATTACAGGTAACGGGGGTCTGCGCAGTCGATGCGCAGTGTAACGACGGGATACATGCTGGGCTCAGAATGCCCCAAACCCAACCATCGCCCAACTTGACCGACACCACAGGGCAGTGCCCGCTGCTGTCATTCCTTTTTCCTTGTCACCCCCTTTTCTGTAGTTATGGACAGTTAGCTAGACTGTAAGTAGATAGTTCCAATATATATAAAAACCCGCGCACAGCACCGTGAGCAGGAGGGCAAGTAGTGCCTCCGCTGGCCACAGTGTTGTGTTGCGTTTTTCCCCTCCTGTTCGCGTTTTGCTATCGTTGAAGCGGCTCACACAGAGCCAGCACACACACACACACTCTCTCTCTCTCTTTCCCTTCCCTTCCTTTCCCTTTCTGCAGCGGTAGAGCGACTAACAATCGTGGTCCGCTTTATCTTTTGCTCCACCGCACGATCTCGGATCGACGTGCTTTGGTTCTAACTGCACTCTTGCCTTCCTATTCCCGAACTCACATGTGGACCATTTGTCCATCGTACAAATTGGCTGCCCCAGTGAGGCAGTGAGCCTTTTCAGGTTCGCTGTCTTGCTTTTTATTCCCATTTGTTTTCAGTTTAGATTCCCTTGCCTCTGGCAAGCCTTCACATTCACTCAGCACCAATATTGGGCCTTCCTTCTTGCTTCATCCGAAATGCATTGCCCCCACCGCACAAAGAATCCTCCCTGCTGAGGCCACCACACTGACATGTCTCACACCAGCACCTCGCACCAGACACATGCCAGCCATCAAGATACTCTCTGCTCCTGCACGCCCGCCCCCGACATGTCTGACGACGAAGCATCCATTTGGCTCCAGCACAAGAGGCAGAATCTTCAAGACTTCATTGATTGGTCATCAAAGTGGCCTATGAAAGGCGAAAACGATGTGGCCAAGTACTTCAAGGATCTCTGGTCCTTATCTGGCCCCCTCCTTGCCTTTGACTACCTGTCCGAGAGAGAGTTCCAAGAGCTCTTCTTGCAAGGCCTTCACCCTAGCGACCGGGCCAAGCTTTCCCCTGACTTAATCCTGGACGTTGTGCGGGCAATGAAAATCACAATATTGCAGCGTATGGGTGAGGAGCTTCCAGCCCTCCTGACACTGTCTTCCACACATGCACCCTCATCACCCGCATATGAGATGCCGACTTCACCTGTGGACCTTGTTGCTAGCACGCCGGTTGTGCCTGTCTTCCCCTCACCTGCGCTGTCTCCCACGGATTTCGTTGACCACACACCTTCGGCACTGCCTCCTTCGCCACCGATGCTTAGTCAACCCAAAGGCCCTCAGCGCATCACCACCTCCACATCTTGTACCCCAGTAGCCCCCGTGTCCGACCATCCGAGTCCAATCTTGTCACCGCCCGTTCAAGGTTTTCCAAGTTCAGTCTCTTCGCTGCCACCACCGCCTACTCAGAGCTCACCAAGTCCAGTCCTGCCGCCGCCGCCTTCACCTTCAAGTCCCCCTTCCGTTCCTACAACAGAGCGAGTCCCTCTGTCCATGCGCCTCAGGTCCTTATTGCCAACCCTGTCGCCGCTGCCTTCGCCAATGCCATCCACGTCACTGCCACTTTCGCCACTGTCGCCCTTGTTAACGCTGTCCTTGCCACCATCATCGCCGCCACTGTCCACGCCTCCAGTCTATGAACCCCTGCCACCTCTGCCTTCATCAATCGCCGCTGCATTGCCAAATCAGTCTGAAGCCACCAAAGCAAAACCGAATAGCCGCCAGATGCAAGAACAAGCCGAAATCTCAAGAATCAGAAACGGCGATGTGACCCCAATAACGAAGCCGGAGCAAGCACAAGTTCCCCAAAACGACCACACCACCCCCAACAGTGACATCAAATGCAAGACAGTGCACGACGATGACGACAGCAGCGTCCTCAACAACGCCGTCAGCCACATCATCAACACCTGCGCCCTCCCCACCCATTCCAACAGTGGCAACAGAACTAGCACCGGCATCAGCGATGCATCCTACACCCCCGATGTCCACCCCAGCTACAACCGCGACCGTGACAAGGCCCTCTTCACAGCATCCGACGTCGACCCCGTCCCCCTCATCGACTTCGCGCAAGCCACCAGCCCCGTCTTCAGCGTCACCTCACCATGTTTGACTGACAACCTCCCCACCATTCTTCAAGCCGACTCAAAATGCACCGATGCGGCGCAGCGTCCTTCCCTCCATCATCTTGCACACCCCCTCAGCTTCAACTGCTCTCAAGCCAGCACCGCCGACATTGTTCAGACCCCACCGGCACTGTGTTCAGGCAGAAACAACACCGACTCCACCACCAGCAACAGCAACAGCTTTATCAACAACAACTCTAGCCTCGTCACTGTTGCCTGCACCTGCAACGCCAACAGCACCAACAGCAGCAGCACCAAAAGCAACACCGCTTGCATCGTCACCACTGACGCCAACACCAGCAACAGCAACAACAACTTCAACGACGCTGGCAACATCGTCACCGCTGCCTGCGCCCCCTCAACCAGCTGTCCCGACTTCGGCGTCGACACCTCCCTGCATTTCAGCAACGATGGCATCGGCACAGCCACCAACATCAACCTCAACAGCAACGGCAATCCTAACAACACCGCCAGCACTGTCGACAGCACCTTCAACGCCGCCAACACCATCACCAGCAACGCCAACGACAGTGGCAGCAACAGCATCTGCAACATCCCCTGCACCATCCGCACCATCACCGCCAGTCACAACGACTCTGACAACACTGCCAGCCTCATCACCACCGCCTGTGCCTTCTCCGCCAGCAATCTTGACCTTGGAGCCAGCACCTTCAGCGACGACAACAAAAGCAACTTGGACAATGCCACTGGCATCGTTGACACCGCCTGCACCCTCAGCGCCGACCCCGCTGATAACAACGCCAACAGAAAACGCCCCGACATTCCCAACAGCAGCAGCACCAACCTTGCCTCATCCATTTGCAACGGCACCACCACCACCACATGCAACGATGAACCGAAGCATGAGTGCATCTGCTTGCCGCCTCTTGTCGTCAATCCCCAAGCCCCTCCTTTCACCGTGCTGCCTCCAGCCAAGCCAGCAGAACCGCCACCAGCCCTTCCGACAAACACGGCCCCTTCGCTCCCAACTTGCAAGTCATGCAAGATACTGTCTTCGATCTCATTCACAACGCTCCCAACCTGTGCAACGATGCATCCACTTGTTTCAGCGGCACAGCACCCCATTTTGCATCGCCAGCAGACGATTTCAGCCACAGAAAGCACCATCGACGGGTTGACCCAGGAGGGTCAATTTTCAAAGCACCCGGGAGATGTAACGACGGGATACGTGCTGGGCTCAGAATGCCCCAAACCCGACCATTGCCCGACTCGACCGACACCACAGGGCAGTGCCCGCTGCTGTCATTCCTTTTTTCTTGTCACCCCCTTTTCTGTAGTCATAGACAGTTAGCTAGACTGTAAGTAGATAGTTCCGATATATATAAAAACCCGCACGCAGCACCGTGAGCAGGAGGGCGAGTAGTGCCTCTGCTGGCCACAGTGTTGCGTTGCGTTTTTCCCCTCCTGTTCGCGTTTTGCTATCATTGAAGCGGCTCATGCAGAGCCAGCACACACACACACTCTCTCTCTCTCTCTCTTTCCCTTCCCTTCCTTTTCCTTTCTGCAGCGGTAGAGCGACTAACAATCGCGGTCCGCTTTATCTTTTGCTCCACCGCACGATCTCGGATCGATGTGCTTTGGTTCTAACTGCGCTCTTGCCTTCCTATTCCCAAACTCATGCATGGACCATTCGTCCATTGTACAGCAGTAACTGCGGATTACATTATACATCTCAATTAGGGTCTAGCCCTAATGAGTCGCATCTTTGTTGATCAAGTCGCGTCGCATGTTCGTTGATTGTTTAGTGGACGTGTCTTGTTGATCGTTCCCACAATCTGCCATGTGTTGATCATTCCCACGATCTGCCATGTGTTGATCAACAGGTTAGACATGCGTCCAAAGTGCATCTGGTCCAGTGACATTGTTGATGACCAATTCCTTGATAGGTCATGTGTTATCTTCCCAGGGTCACGGGGTCGTAAGTTCCCAGGGTCACATGCTGATAAGTCACATGATGTACAAGTGGTGGAGGGGTCATGTGATGAGTCACATATAGGGTCATGTGATATGTTTCCACAGTCACATGATGCTGAAGTTACAGGTTTGTAGCTGAGACTGGGGGGCACAAGTACCGCTCACGACAGGCACTCACAGACTGGGTACAGCAGAGGGACGGACAAGTCAGGACACAGAAAGAAAGGGGTGAGAAATTATAAAATAAAAGATAAAGAAGGAATGGCTGACCCAATACTAATGGTAACATCAGCAAGTGACAATTCATACGATGGTATCACGCTTACCCAGAGTGACAGAAAGGCCATAATGCATCCCTTTATTACTGTTTCTGTACTCCCATTTCCTTGTTCAAAATCACGATGGGACCTGGAATGGGACTATCTTCATCTTGTCCTTGTCCCGCCATGCATAAGGACTTACCGAGTAATGGCCCGCCTTACACCGAGCTCCAGGCCATCCCTTTGTACAGCCATAAGCATGAGGGCAACTGTGACGTCACTGAGTGCATTCGCGGTCATTTCGACGAGACCAACACATCGTTGTTCATGCTTTTGCATCTCTGCAGGATGGATATTAATACAGCATGCATTCATCAGTTAACAGCATTGTGATCCTCACTCTCCAAACAAATAAATGGGGGAGGTCCATTCAGGCCGGCCAGATAATGCTGATTGAATATATTTTCCACCTCAGCGTTGAGGTCCGTTTCTCGGTCACGGCCTTCATCCTGTAACTTCATCTTGATGTCGCGCTTGAATTGATCGTATTTCGTAAATACCGCGATTACAGGAACTGGAAGATCCCACATCATGTTGTCAATCTCGATCCATAGCTGCATTTCGACATAGGCGTACCATTCTTGTCTGGGCAAATCTCCCCAAAATGCTTTAAATCTAGCGATGGCCGATCATTGTCCATCGGAATGCAATACCTGAAAAGTAACCATGACCTTATGAATTTACAACTGTAGATGCACGAAAGAACGAAAGAACAAACCAGATTGCGTGCAATCTGTCCTTCAATCGTTTCTCTTGCGATTTGCGTTTGACAAATTCTTGTACAGTCTTCAACTCGCATTCACCACCTGCCTCAAATCCGCGGGAGTCGTGGAAAATATAGCCATCATGGTTGGTGAAGATGAGCTCGTCGTTGATGTTGTGTAGGCCACGCTGCGAGTAGGATTCTCATGATTAGCCATTGCCAACAATAATAAGCCGGTCAAACCTCAATTGTGGGGTCAAGTTTGGCCTGGCTAGACGATGAGATCGAAAGTCTCATCAGGAACGAGGACATACCTGATAGCGAGTTCCCTGTGGACCAAGCCTATAGATCTCCGGACTCTCCGTCGTATCGCAAACTCTCTGCAGGATGGTTGTCTTCCCTGCATTCGCTCTTCCGATAATAAGCACTCTGAACTTGACATTTGGGAGTCGGGGGCGACGCCGTTGTGTAGCCATAGACTGGCCCATAGTGTAGGAGGGTTGTGGGAAGAGAGACTAGCGAAGGAGATGATCAGACGTTGAATTCCGCTGGGACTTTATGTTATAATCATAGTGCAAACATCAGCTGACTACTGTAGGAACACGCCGTTACACTTCAAGCTTCACGGATTGATCCGGCCTGTCAATGCGCTTACGGCAATGCCCGTAAGAAGTGGCATGGAGGCCCTTCGTGTGAAAGGTACGAGAACTGCAGAAGATCGTAATGGATACCGCAAGGATTTGGCCCGGGGAAGGCCCGTGATACGGCGGCATGACAATTTACAGAATTCGAACGTCCATGACTATGGCTGAGACTTGCGAACGCCCGTCGCGGCGAGAAATTGCGGGACTATTGAGGCACCCGCCACATGGGGGCCCAAGCAAGCACCTGCAAGGGACAAGCCCTGATAGGGCTAACTCGCATTACGTGAAAAATCGCACCACCGCCAACGTCACCTGCAATAAATGAGAGGATAGTTTAATAAATATCAGCCCATCAGCTCACGAGTGTAAACAAAGACCTCAGATGATTGGAATCCAACACACGGCGTGCAGCATCGACCTTAGAAGATCGATGTCCCAATCTGAAACTGTTGATTGTTTTTTGCCATGATAGCACGGCGCTCGCAAGTTCAGGAAGACGGAGATGGGAGATAAGGTCGATAGGATATGGAAAAGATTGGAAGGTGGGAGTAGCGCCACTGGCAGGGCCACAGGGCGACGATAAGCAGGAAGCGGGAAAGGGACGATAATATAGAAGAGGAAGAAGGATCGGGGCTTCGAAACTGGGACGCGTGACAGCTCTCAACGCTCGGTTTGACATCTAAGTTCAAGCCAAATGAGAAAGGGACAAAACTAGCAGTAAGCACTCGGAGAAGTCCGCGCCGGGTTAATGCGAGGCGTCCTCGCTGGTAGACTGCAGTCACAGCAGACGAAATGCACGGCCATTTGAACATGGATGGGCACCTTCTAGGCAATTTTTGAAAAGGCTGCGTTGCCTCTCAACACCCACGATCACCCACACCGGCCCTCAACTCCTGGGTAATTTGCATCTGGGCCTTCAGAAATTGGCATCGAAGAGGTGATGGGAAAGACATGACTGCTGACGCGGACGTCTAATCGTGGCGATGAACTGAGTCCCACACCCACGCTTGCCGATTCACCGAACGAGTTCAACTCTGGTCTGTGACACTATCGAAGCTCATCAGCACCGACTTTCAAAGTATATGACAACGCGAATCTATGAGAAAAAAATCAATGGAAAGGTTGAGGGATACAGTACAATTGTAGGATGAAATATCTTTAAACCTAGGAAAGTTGGGATCTCAATGGTCCCAAGCTCATTATGAAGCCAGATGGGTCCAATGGCGAAAGTAAAGAACGACGGACAGGGTCGCTTGTAGAGAATGAAGGCTTGGTGGTAGAACTACGGCAGAACCTATGTCGCTTACCTTCCTAATGCCTTTGAACTTGGTATGCGTGAGCCTCTGGGCTGATGCTCGTAGGTTGGCTTCGGCGATGGGGGCCCTCAGGCTAAACAGCTTGCGCTGTGTGGGTGAAACTTAGGAGCACGACTCGGGAAAGTGAAGGTACCGTTATCCAATTTGAGGACCCTTCATACACAATGGATCACCCGTACGGAATTGCTAGACCTAAAGCATCAGGCCGGTGGAGCAGTGCTGGAGCCTGCCAACGAAGTGACAAAGGAGAAAAACGACTCAAAAAGTGCCGGGAGGGCGGACCGTGCGACAAACAACTTTGGTGTTGCATTCAAACCGTGACACAGCCACTTCCTTCCCTGAACAAAGCCACGATGCTCTTCCACACCAAACCCATCCAAAAAGAAAATTACCATGACTCTAAGTATCATTCCCGCACTCGTCGCGGCGACGCAGGCCACAGACGCAGCCCAGACCTGGAACCGCGCGACGGGCCCATAGACGGGTAAGGCGCCTTGGAGCGGGACACGCGGTGAGCTTATGACGACAGATGAAGGAGGGACGACAGTGATGACAGAGGGGGAAGCCGAGACGGCTATGATTGCCACGGTGATGGCAGACAGATGTGGTATGAGGGGTGCAGGACGACTGCCGCCGGTAGGTGAGCCAATACGACACGGGACTCCGGAGACGCGGACAACCAGTCGAGGTCAAGGCATTAGAAGGAGTATCGCGATAGTGGAGGCGACCGTCGGCGAGACGACCGTGACTGGCCGCCGTGGCAATGGTGATGACGACACCTCTGCAGCCGCTGCGTGGCGCTCAGCGACCTCTCGATGCTCCAGTCCGCATTCCCGCTCACGGTCGCATTCGGCATCCGCAACCATGGCACCCGAGGATAACGCAAAGCCCAAAATTTGCCCCGTCAGGCTTGCTTGCCCTGCAACGGACATCGTCAAGAATACGGATGGAACGAGTACTTTGCTCGATTAGAACATGCGGCGCGATGTCCGTAAACCTCTTGTAGGGTGGAGGCTGTACGTTTTCAAGGGTGACGAGCAAGTTGGTATCCCTTTAGTAGCTCGCACTACTTCTTACACATCACGCATCCACTTGACGCGCGTTTGGTTTCGCATAGATCTCCTCCATGCCCGTCGCCCAAGTGCATACCCCATAGGTTGCCATGGGATGCAGGCGGGATCAAACTATTATATGCACCCGAGTACACGCAGCCTACGATAATATTGTCTGGTGTTCGTTCCACCTTTCACCCTTCATCGAGCGCCGTCCCATAGCGTTGGATTCCTTCACATAGCCATAGGACCCAAGTCGCTCATCAGTAAAATAACCACTGCAGAGAAGGCATTAACGCATGTCCCACCTCTGATTTAGCTAGTGTACAGCTAGTATTCTCTCCCGGGTCCATTAGGACTTTGATAGATTATGCTCACAACAACACCATTCCACTGGACCCTTCACCCGACTGACCCTCACAGACGCTATGGTAGGGTTGAGGAGTCTTCTCGCTGATGTTGAACTGGCCTCTTTGAGACTTTTGGGAACGCGGAAGTAGAGTTACGTGGATGGGCTCGGCTCGGCATGGGTACGACTCGGCGTTCGTGAACTGGGCCGCAACATTAACCGAAGCAAGAAGGTGGCAACGGATAGCATGCACCATGGGTGCACATACGTCTACTTACGGCCGCCCGTCCTAGCGCTGTACATGATCCTAGACGCGCCGTGCACAAGGCACGAACCAACGAGGCCTCTTTGAGCGTGGCGATGTACAGGACAAGCGTCAGTTCGAGCGCACCTAAAAAAGTGTATTTTTCTTGTCAAGTTGATTGAGAGCATTTGAAGAGCAGGCAAGGACGGTCATTATTGAGAGTGCGCTGCGCTGATCTGATGACTCGGAATAGTGTGTCACGCCGACGTATCGGCCTGAGAATGCGGCGATTATGATTTGTAGTGCCAGTTGACCCGGAGTGCTCGAACGCACTGGTAACGGGAGGAACGATGTCTCACATACGTTCAAGGAGATGGTGAATGGTGCCCGTCTGCATGGAGTGCTAAGGTTATTGTTGAGGGTCAGTGCAGTGACACGGTACGGACCATCTGACAATGTGATGCGGGTGAACGGAGGTTGATTTGTAGCATATGAGGACCGAAAGTGCAGCACACAGGCGTCGTACAGACAGATCAGCTCAGGGTCTCGGGAGATCATGATGGGACAGGGGAAAAAGTTAGATGTCAAAGGTTGGTGTTAGTTACTAGTAGCACATCGGAGACTCGGAACAGTTGTGAGATGGATACCGTACGGCACGTACTTGGGTCCGATTTCGTGTGCTAGAGCGGTACTATAACTCGAAGTATCTATATGTGAACGGAGAACATCAGCATCACCAATCGAGCATTTTGGTTTCCGGAGGTTGCTCAACTTGGGCAACCAGTGGAAACTGACGGAAACAAGCGGAAACTTGGAAACCTGAGAACCTGGAAACCTATGTTCCATTTTCCGGAAACCTCACAAATCACACGACTCCACACAGAAACCTGGAAACCTCAATTTATGTTGTGAATTTACGTAGAATTAGTGGTAGATTGACTACCTTGGTGTAGCGCAGGTGGTAAGTCCGCGCTGCTGTGAGTTTGATAGAAGCCTGAGATCCGAGGCGAGTTCGCGTTCCCGAGGAGGGCGAAATTGCGAGCGGGAGAGAAAGAGAGGGAGGAGAGTGAGAGAGAGTGTGTGTATGCGTATGTGTATGAATGACTCGGAGATGGCACCGCGCGAGCCGCTTGAGAGATACTAAGACTGGACGTGGCGACGCAGACCGTGATAAGCACTCGTGGCTCCAACAGCACGGTTGGGGGATTCGTAACGGGCGTAACGAGAGACTTGAGGTGAAAATACGCAAACGGTGAAATTTGGGCTATATTAGTTTCCTGACTTTCCTCCTTTGGCCGAGGCCAGGCGAGGGGAATTATATACAAGTACGCTCATCGTTTCTATGCGTGCAACAGCAAGCGCGAGGTGACAAGGAGTGGCGATGTTCGACAGTGGAAGCTAAGGCCTACTGTAGGAAAGTGGAATAGAGAGCAAACGTCCAAGTCAAAAGGGTATAGAAGCGTACAAGAGTGTCCGGAATGTTCCTAATTCGGTAAAACGCGTATCCAACGTACGGTCCCGAGTAAGGACCGACTGGCGAGGTGTCGCGCACGTCGTGCGTGACGTGGAATGACGGTTGTCGAGGTGGCACCCACTTGTGGCGCCGGCCAGCGAAGGGTGGGCGATCCGCGTGTCGTCGGCCGCACGGCTTGAGGCGAGACGAGAGGGGACTTTAGGGGAAGAGAGCGGAGAATCGGTCGAGGGGCGACGGTGTCAGATGACGAGGATGGAGGCGCGGTGTGCGAAGGCGAGGCCGACGTGTCGAGTTGGCAGGTGCACCGAGGCCGTCATGTGGTCGAAAGTCTACCACGCGTGCGTACCTTACATTGGTTTCCAGGTTCCAGGTTTCTGGGTTTCCAGAAACCAGCGGAAACCGGTGGAAACCCGGAAACTATTTGGAAAATTTCCTGATGAAGAGCGCAAGCAGGAGGCAAATGTCGGTGGGAAGGGAGTGATGGTATTGCTGATTTGGATCAAGTGAGCCTCACATCCGAATCTCTCCGCTTGTTCACCATGCCTGTCACCACGGCCATTCACAATGCATACTCGCACAAGATCAACTCTTTGCTTTCCGACATCGAAGAACAGTTTACTCTCGACGAGCATGCCCTGATCTCCATCACATCCCACTTTCACAAGCTCTTCAACCTCGGATTGAGCGAATACGGCCATCCGATGGCAATGATGTACGTTTCTACGCAAGCTTGCCCCTCGCGACCCCCTCACGTCGAGTTCCACTGATAGCCCCACGTTCGTCACTGGTGTACCAGACGGTACAGAAACGGGGTAACGGTTTACCTCGCCACTTCCACTTCAAGGTGCTGACGCCGAATGACAGGACATTCCTCGCACTTGATCTAGGCGGAACCAACCTGTATTTATCCTTGCCCTACGAGTATATCATCATGTATTCTCCGAACACTCACTTTGCTGTAGGCGCGTGTGCCTGGTAGAGTTGCACGGAGATAAAACGTTCACTTTAAAGCAGCAGAAATACCGCGTGTCCGAGGCGCTCAAGACAGGGGAAGCAACGGTGTTGTTTGGTATGTTATCTCAACCATGTCCGTTCCTTCAACTATCTAATATCCAATCGCTTTAAAATCAAATTCATTGTCGACGCTGCCACTTGCCTCGTGATTACGGAAACCTCCACGCGACGACCATACGCCATGTTAATTGCGCCCCGGAAAACGTCAAACCGACCGTGGTTGAATTCGATGACGTCTCTTCCTGTCATACACCGACTTGATTTACGCACGCATGATCCCCACAACATTCCACTCGTGTTCCTTCTTCAGATTACCTCGCCGACTCCGTCGATGCATTTCTTACGTCAAGTGCGGAATCACAAGAGTACTCACCCAATCCGAACCCTGATGATGCCGATTCGTCTGCAATACCATTGGGTCTTACGTTCTCGTTCCCCGTGGAACAGACCGCGCTCGACAAGGGGATCCTCCTAACATGGACAAAGGGTTTCTCTGCGAAAAATGCCATAGACAGGGACGTAGTCAAGCTACTTCAAGACGCCTTCGATAGGAAGCACCTGCATGTGAAGTGTGTCGCTCTCGTAAACGACGTATGTTCCTTTCAACTTAGCATTAAGATATTCACACTTCAATTTTGGAATTCAGACCGTCGGTGCCGCGCTTTCTCGCGCATATACGGCTGGTGGATGCGTTCTTGGTTCAATATTTGGCACGGGCACGAACGGGGCATACCTCGAGCAGGTCAGCAACATCACCAAGCTCGGAAACAACCCCGCAGCTGCGGCGGGTGGGGTGATGATGATAAACACCGAATGGGGCGCATTTGATAACGCGCGCGAGGTGCTCCCCAGGACGCCATTCGATAACAAGGTCGACCGCGAGTCAATCAACCCCGGATTTCAGGCGTACGAGAAGTTCATCTCGGGCATGTATCTCGGCGAGATCATGCGTAATATCCTCCTCGCGCTCGTCGATGCGGCACCGCAGCCTATCTTATTCGGTGGAAAAGCGACGGAGCGACTGAACAAGCACTACGGGCTCGACACGGAGGTGCTCAGCCTTGTCGAGAGCGCGTGGCCCCATGGTTTGGCCGCACCGGGGGGAAACTCGGACGAGGCCACGCTACGCGATTTTTCCGCTGAAATCGTGGAGGAGCAGCTCGCGCCAGTCACGCTGCAGCGGCTTAATAAGATCCGGGCGATCATACATGAGCACCTCGACTACGCGCCCGGAGACGTGTCGCTGCGTGATGCGGCGATCGTACGATGGGCAGCGGCGCTCGTCGTACATCGCGCGGCTCGGCTTAGCGGGTGTGCTGTCGCTACCGTTGCCATTCAGATGGGATACGTCTCTAGCCTCGGGAAGGATGCGCGCGTAGCGCCTCTATCAGACGCAGGCGGGAGACCATATTCGATCGGTATCGATGGAAGGTGAGCCGCAGGCCCGCGACGTCCTGGTTGGCGACTAATTTCAGGGTCGGTTGTGACAGTTTGTACCAGCATTATCCGGGTTTCGAGAAGCTTATGCTCGGTGCACTGCGGGTTTTGCTTGGCGAAGAATTCGAGAAGCAGGTGGAGATGGGTCTCGCGAAGGACGGAAGCGGAGTTGGCGGTGCGCGCCACTGACTTTTTATTCTGTGATTCCACACGCTAATTCCTCCTCGCCTTGTCTCCCGCCCCATCAGCCGCGCTCGGTGCTTTACAAGCGACGAAAAACAACAAGTTGTAGTCCGAGACACGAGAAGAAGTAACATGATGCGGACGAGCGTCCAACACCGTAATCGCACACACCTTTCCCCCACTATTGTTGTAATTGCCCGTCGACTTGTACCGGACCTCTGTCGCTTGTGCCACTAGTGAGGATGAAGGGGGTAGCCGTATTGTTATGCATATTCCGGAACACCAACTCGTCATGTATTTAACAGAATAAACCGAAGAAAGCCACATTGTGTATGAATTATCGTTGCTCCTCTACGTCGAGTCGTCCAGTACTGTATGCCGATGGCTCTTGTCTGTCATTTCTCCATCAAAGGCAATCCGTATACCCGCTCTTGAGACCTACTTGAAGCAGATCAAGTGGCATCAAGAAGGTAAAAGGTGTCCCCAAGTGCGGTCGTGTTTTGCTGATGAGGGACAAGTCAGGACACAGAAAGAAAGCAACTGAGCAAGGAGCACGAACCTCCTGAAGACAGTTACATCTTATTTCTTCACCAAAAGAGCAGCTCCTATAGCAAGAGATCGCGAAGTTGAGATGAAAGTTGCCTCTAGATCATGAAATTTTATTCGGCCTGTTATTATATCGTTGATTACAGGCTATTAATGGTGCTATAGCACTACAATCAGCGTGAATGATGCCAAAACGTATACAACTAAAAGCGAATGTGCTTTATAGGAAGCTAAAGGACGGTGGTGTCGACGGATTTGTTCTCTACAAGTTTTCCTCCGACGGGATTTGAAGAACGGTCGACTGGACATGGCACTAAATCAAATAACAACACCGTTCGAACCATTACATGTAATCCTTTTCGTCCATATCGTTCAAGAACCAATTCGCTTCAGTCCTAGCTCGGACTTCCTCCTCCGAGATCTCTGTCAACACCCTCAGCTTTAGCAGCTCGGCGAGGGCCATGGCCATCTCGTAGTGTTCGTTGGACACCCAGGTCTCCGTCTCGAAACCAACCATGCCTCGGCACCCCTCAAAATTCTCGTCCGCTACTTGCAGCTTTGCGCTCAGCTCCTTCGTCTTGCGTAGGTCCTCGGGTTCGAACACGACTGGACACGGCACACCTTCCCCCGTAAGCCTCCCCCATATCTCCGATGCCTCTATCAGCGTAGCCTTCAGCGCGTGGGTCTCACCCTCCCATGGAGCACCGGCTTGGTCGAAAAGGCGGCAGATGAACATGGACACGGGGTCCGACAACGCATCGTGATGGAGCTTGTTGTACTCCTCCGTGTTCTTGACGTAGTGGAAGTGGACGAGACGGCGGTGGTAGAGTCCCATCGCGTGGCTCTGCTCGGATTGGTCCAATTCATCCTTTTTCGCCGGCAGTGAGGGTGGGATGAGAGCCTGCGAGACCGGGTCATCGTAGTTCTGCAAGCGACCTGGTATACCAGCGAGGAGAAACAGGGGTAGGATCGAGGCGTGTTGCCAGTCGAGCAGGCCCACGATTTTCAACTGGTTAGAGTCTGACGACGTCGACACGATGACGTTGCTCGGCTGGAGATCGGGATGGCGGATACGGAAATGATGGAGGGCCGAGTTCTTGGGGACGAGCGAGGATGCGATGAGAAGGTAGCGTTCGAGATTCTTGATGTGGTCCGACGGTGACTGCTCCTTGTACTCGTAAGCCTCCCTTCTTTCACGCTGGAACGGTAGTAGCGGTCGACCGAACTGTTCCAGATATGCCAGTTCTTTGCGAGCTGCTGCTACGAGCGCTGCCTCGGCGCTTTCGTCTATAGTCCTGATCAGTTCCAGAAAGTTCAACAAAAGAAAAAGGAAGAGAGTGGCGTACATGGTACCCTGTCCACGTCGAGCTGCGACCTCCTTCCATACCACATATGCAGCCTGGCATCTAGACCGACGCAGAAGCGCTCGTCGTTGAGCGGGATGCGCGTCCTCCCTGCCACCTTCTCCAGGTCGTTGGTATAGTAGAGGCTTCCACCAGCCGGAAAAGGAATCGACATCATGCGAGACTCAACTCGAGCAAGTTGACGCAAGACCAAAACGATATCCGGTTCCTCCAGCTCCAGCCACACGTCGCTGAGCTTCGTACCTCTTATAAACTCCATGAAAATATATTCCGTCTTCGCAGCGTTGTCCGATGAAGGAGAGTAATCGTAAACCTCGGGAACAGGCAGCCCAGAGGAACGGAGGAAACGCATTGTGGCCACTTCACTAGCGATAGCGTAGAACTTGGGGACCGTGACGGGGTACGGGATGCGGGCTACCATCTCGAAGCCGTCATGCATGGTGATAAGGAAAGTCCGGTTGAAGCCGCCCTCGGCGAGCTTCACAAATGTGTCGATATCTTGAGAACTCTGACCAACAGACTGCGCCGCAAGTCGACAAAGCTCGTCGACGTCGAACTCACGACTGCGCTCTGCAAGGCGAAGGTCATTGTTGACGCTGAATGTGCGAGATTACGGATTAGACATATATGCCAGAGAACAACATGTATAAGACTTACAGCCAGCGTCCCGATGAATAGTTGAAGAGCTCATCAGGAGAGTCTGACATGCTTGAGAATGCGCGACGTGGCAGCTGCCAACAGGTCCGAGTGAAGTTAGAGATTGAGGAGGAAAGACATGCTGAACGCAGCGAGGAGAGAGGACGGCGCAGAGGTGGACAGATTGAGACTGGTAGCAAATTGAAGACGAGCCTCGCACGGCCGAGGGAGTAGTGCATGCAAATGTGTGCGGAGGGTTGGAAGAGGGACCAAACTTGAAAAGAAGTCAGCTAAGTAACCGGACCTCTGTCACTTGTGCCACTAGTGAGGATGAAGTGGGTAGTCGTATTGTTATGCATATTCCGGAACACCAACTCGCCATGTATTTAACAGAATCGACGCTCCTCTACGTCGAGTGATCCAGTACTGTATGCCGATGGCCCTTGTCTGTCAGTGTAAGTATGTAAAGCCTTCCCTGGGGCCGGATCAGCGTGTTGGCTGGCTGTCGGCCGAGGATATCCGAATCCCGTTCGGGTATTCGAATCTGAGGATTGGTGTCCAATGGTCGGGTAGCGAGTCTGATGAAGACGCGGGTTGGTCCCACCAGTGGAGGGTCGTATTTTGGTCTGCACTCGCTGGCGGGCTCTATCGAAATGGCCGTCCAAAAGGAACGTTTGGGTCTGTACTCCCTTCCCCCCGCCTGGCGCCACACTCCTACACACAGACAACCCGTCACAGCCAACATCCCTCATTACCTCACCGAACCAACCAGAAAAAACAAAGAAAAAAGTCACACGTACACCCCGAACAACCACAACGAGGTTTTGATTAGATTCCATCTTACCACATTTGGCTTTTCGACAATCATCATCGTTATCGTCGTCGTCGTCACCACCCGTCTGACGTAGGAAAGCAAGCTATTTCCCCACCTGGTATCCCCATACGAAAATGTCGTCGTCGGACGCCGCAACAGCCTTCCCGTCTTTCACACCCTCCGCCCCTCTCGCGGTGTCTACCCTCATCTCGGCATCGACATCGGCGTCCTCGGTCCACGCCACGCGTAGTCCGACGTCGAAGCCGATGCCAACGCCGACGTGCAGACCGCTGCCCGTCCCGCACGATCTGACCACACCACGCGCGCGGGCCCGTGCGGCACGTCTACGCGCAAACGAGGCCGCGGAACGTCGAGAGGACTTGGCTGCGCTCACTACGACGCCGGTGAGCTAGCTCGTCCTTTTCGTCCATCCACCCACCTATCCATCCGTAGCCGTCATCCTTTCATTCGGAGCTCGGTCACAATTCATGGCTGATACGGGCCCACAGGCGCAATGGGCACTGCTACGCCGCTCATTCTCGGGCGTCAAAACGGAATTCGCTGACCTCGATGGGATGTCGTGGAACACGCGTGTGCCCGTCTTCGTCCAGTCGTCTCCATCAGCACCGGCATCGGCAGCACGGCCAGGAAGGCCAAAGGGGGCAAGGGGGCCGTCACGTCCATCATCTGTGTGTGCCTCTGTGAGCGCGCCAGTGTTGTCGCTGGACGATGGCACGGTGCGCCCGAGCCAGGGAAGGAAACGGCGACGATGTGTCGGTATCGGTACATGGGTGGGAACAGGCGACTACGTCAATGGCAGCACGGTACGTGACTACGACCACGAACACTCCGCACCGCCCGTTGCTTCAGGATAAGGGTGTTCGGATGTTGCATACTACCATGTCCTGCCCCTACTTCGGCATTCTGCCAAAAACTCAATATTTTCGTCATGTTTTTACACATTTGAGTTATTGTACTATACCTCCATCTGTGCAAAGTTGAACGAAGAAAAGCGGTGCAGTAGCTCCCTTGTTCTGAAGTTGCGTTTTGTCTCGCCTTTGTCACACGCACCTTCCTCACTGCAAAATTGCGTGACAATTCGTGACGAAATGTGACCGCCGAAATTGGCCTCCGAACGGTGGTACCATTCGAAGAAGCTACTTACTATCCACAGGCCCCAGATCCCTACTAGGCCCGTGCACGCTGAATACACTTTGGGGAGGCTCCCAGCGCCCGTTGTATTGTACGAGAGAAAGGCGCTCAGGAGTGCGAAAGATACCATGGGCACGAGGAGACAGGCTGGCATCACACCACACATGTGACACGATCGGCCCGGCTTACTGCCAAAGCCGGCTGTCAACGACCAGAAAGCCACGTGGCACGTCTTTCGCACAATCACAATCACGTAAAAGTGGAAGGTGTGTTTTCTCGCGCTGATGTGTTGCTCTACTTTCCCCTACCTAACTTAGTAGCGTGGCACCGGTGTCAGCACTCGGCATTCAATATCAGTCACAACATGTGTGCCAGGGTCCAGTCCGACCACGATCTCCGCTCCCAAATCCATCAACAGGGTGGCTTCAAATTCATAGGATGCTCGATAAAGAATACGCTAACTGTTGGCGATCTAACCCATTTCATTATGTGACCCTCTCCCAGTAAATCGGTACTGCACTTTTCCCACATAGCCTTGGCTGTGGGCCAGCGTCTGGTGATCGTGTTTAGTTGGGTTCATCACGCAGTCCGCGTTGTAGTAGAGATCGTGTTCGCATAATCGCATCTATATAAGATGTGGGACGGCCTCGTCTCTCCAGTCTTCAACCAGTCCTCTTGGGCACAACCAGCCAGCCAACATCGTCTCTCACCTGACTCGATAGAAGATCGCCTTTCAAGTTCGTGCAACTGCGCCCAGCCCGAGAAGGAGAAGACAAAGGAAAAGGGGAAAGAAGACAAGTCTTTTCGTCCCTGCTTAGTTTACTTTACACCTCTGTGAGCGTTATCAGGTGGCTCGAAAGCGGATCGCCGTCGCTGACCGATAGTGTGGGGATGTTCAGGTTCCGCTATGGATTTGATGCAGTCATTTGACGCCATCCTGTTTCCGACAGACGGGCGCCCGCCTCACGTCGTGTCGCTTATGACAAGCCCTGCGTCTTTCTCGAACCCCCATGCACCGGCGCAGACGAGCGCGGCGCGCGTCCCACATCCAGAGGTACACATGGAATACATAGAACCGCAACCACTCGAAGCTCATCACCGACCTCCGAACCCCTTTCCCCTCTCCACTCCGCCGCAGCCGCAGAATCATGTACTGCATAACACTGGGGTCAGCCTTTCACGTCGTACATTCTCCCTCTTGCAGGTACTCACCTATATGCACGACGCTCTTCAGATCCCATCTGTAACCGGTACCGACCAACTCCAGGTCCAATGGGACGATGTACCTCCGACCGTTGGGAACAGCGCTGCACAAGGTACACTGTGGGACTCCCATCACACTTACGTAGTGAACTATGCTACCGCAGACTACCCAGAACATGCCAGCGTGAGTAATGATCTGCATATATGTACCATCAACGTTCCTATTGACCCTCTCGCGACGCACCAGGATCTTGCAAGGCCATACACGCATCTCGACGTCGGACCTGCCTGTGCTCACCAGCAAGGTATCGAACACGTGCACATCATGTCCAATGTAAGTGCCAACCTATCTTCACTGCATATGTTCCAAATTAAGTCCATCGTCACAGGAGAATTCAGGAAATGACTATTTTGGCTGTGCCCCCAAGGATGTTGTACCAGGCCCGAACCAAGCCACCTTTTCTAATTCATCTACTCATCGAGCCCCCAATCTTGGCCAGCCAGCGGTAGAGAACCTCCGCAGACTCGCAAGTCGTTACATCCACCATCCAGATTCACAGGTTGATATGGTTCGGATGGAACCAGGTTTGGCTGGTCGATACAAGGTGGTGATCGTACTGGAAATGGCAGATTTCCTCTGAGATAGTCCCTTGTGGGGATGAATATCATGATCCTCTCACTGGTACTGCGCCCAGGGAGGTACGTGGAATATGTGAGAATATGTTTACTCGTCTCAGCTGGCTATCTGAGTATGCTACCTGCATCTCATGTTTCGTGTTGTGATTTTCTTTTTCGTCCCATGCCTCGCCTATACGGATGTACGTCTGGAAAAAAAAAATTCTTGGTCTCCTTCCCATGTATCGTCCTTCACTCTATACTAAATATATACGCTTGCGGGCCCTGGTTGTTCGGCGCTCTCTAGTTACTGTATATCGACGGATCACTTTTTATGCTCGTGAGTCTTGCGAGAAGGCGGAGCGACAGGTGCCATGGGCGCGGGCGCTTCAACAAGGGACGTGGGAGACTGCCTGACAGTGCCTGTAATAAGCATGCAGGAGATAGCTGGTCATACAACTGGCTGGGCTGAGAATAAAATCCGTCGCCACATCAAATGCATGCGTGCTAGGCGCTAAACTCGCGTTATCCAGCCATCCGTCATCCAGGGGTATGGGCGGCATGATTAGCTCACGATTACGCCGACTATGCAGTATGATCTCGTGTTATCAACGTGTGCTAGATTATTATGAAGAGTTTGAGTTCGTTTGAGGATTGATAGAGGTGGACGGAGTGCCCGAAGTTTGAATAAGTAATGCGAGGCTTGGACAATATTAATGTAGGACGACACTTTGCGCAGTAGGCAATCATGAAGAAAGTAGAGAGGTTACGTGTCATGGCCGAACTGGAGAGAAAATACTTTTAGGTGGAAAGAAGGGCGGAACACCTGCCGAAACAGACGGGCTGGCTGTCCTGCCCAACTCAGCAAGTGCGTCAACGCGATTTGTATATGATTTTTTTTCTTTCTAACTCTATAGAGAGAGGACAGCGGACGGCCTAGGTATGATTTACATGAGCGAGAGGTCGCCAAACTTCTCCTTGTATCCTGGTACGGTCCACTTGCCCTTCTTGACCATGTTCTCGACCGTCTCCAGGATGCGGGGGTGTGCTTGGCCAACTTCCTCGACCTGCATTCGGGTTGATCGATCATGACACAAGTAAAGGTGCAACGTCGGGAATTGGTCAGTCAGGTCTGTTCTCGGACTAAGCAAAGGAGCGGCGAGAGGAAACACACCGTCAGGTCCTCGAACGGACGTGCGTCCTGGATGTTGGCAAGTGTCGCTTGGAGATCCTTCAGCTCAACGTCAATCTGCGCTTCCGTCTCCTTCGCCTTGGCAATCTGCATATCGCGGCGTCGCGGTAACGTTTTTTTTTTTTTTGGAAATTGGTCAAAGTCAGAAAAACAGGTGCATAAGAAGAATGATGGGAAACGTACGGCTTTGGTCTCGAATGTCTCGATGGCCTTGACGTGCTCGGTAACATCGTACGTGACAGGCTTGAAGTCACGTAGGATCTTCTCCGCCTCGTCGACGATAGCTTTGTTCTTCAGGACAGAGCGGTAATACGCTATGTCGACGGTTGTTGGCTGGGCATTCTGCTGACCTGCGATGCGCTGGGCGTCCGAGTAGCGCTTGCGGAACGCTTGCAGGGCAGCGACGGTCTCTGGCGGGTGAGAGCATGATTAAATTTGGGGATGGAGGAAAGAGGGAGGAGGAGAGGAGGTACCCTTTCCGAGACCAAGTGTTGAATAGATACGGGTGAAGTCCTGAATCGTTCGTTGCAGGTGAGACTACGGTTCGGAGTTGACAGCGTGGCAAGAGAGACGTACCACCGCGGCCGTTGCAGCTTTTGAGGCCATTATAATACTAGCAAGATATGAATAATCGTGCAAGTCAAAGAGGATGGACGTAGCAGAACGGACGTACTAAGGAATGTGCGGAGAGGGTCAAAACTGCGTTGTCGTGTGGTGGTTTGCTCGTAGTCGCCCGCCCCGGCCGGAGTCGGGAGCGGCGCCGATGCCTCTTTTGGCAGAGTCGCCTTACATCATCCGGACGGTGCCGTGACTACGACCGTACGCAACAGCTGTTGCTGCAACTGAAACCGAGACAAGTATCATATGGGCAATTTATAGTACTCCTCCTCTACAACAGATAGACACAAGATGCTCCTGGATATCCCCAGAATTGGTTTTTTTTTCTGATGAAAAATCCGGTCTTCTCTCCATCTGTAGCAGCAGCACCTGACTCCATCATGCCGTGATACCAACCTGGCCTCGGATAAAAGAGAGCTTCTCGACTTATGCGCGAATCCAAGGCCATTCTCTGCCCCCCGAGATGAATCCCATGCCCACCCCCAAAGACCTCGTTGCATTTCTTGCCCTCCTCCTTGTCACCCTGATCGTGGCCATCGTACAGCGACGACGTGGCAAGGTGAACCGAAGCACCCATCCGACAGCACCGCCTGCGAATACGAACCCCAAGTCCGGGACTGAGAGCGGTGCCAACAAAGATCGGCGTCCTGGAGGCGAGTAGCGTTCTCGACTGTCAGAACGACTGAAATAAGACAAAAAGCTAACGCGGGCCATACCGATCTCCGTCTCCCTCTGTGCTCGACAGACTGGACCCCTGTAAGCTTTGCCTATCCGCAAGTAACGCCCATCGCCGAAGCGATCGATCAAATCACTCCTCGCCCTTATCGCCCTTACAAGCCGGGCCGTTACCAGTGAGCCCCTGCAGCACTCGCGCGCAATGCTCCTCAGACCACCAGTGATACATTTCCCACTTTCCCTCCGTCTTATAGTGTGACGATGGGCGTCCGCCCGATGGACTGGCAGTCTTGGATCGAGGTGCGTTCCACGTTCGCCCATCAAAAAGGCACCAGAAGACCCACCTTCTCGTGGCTTCGATCCGCATAGCTGGACCGCGACTTCCCTGCGTACTACCGCCTACGTGCTGAGCGCCTCGCATCACCTCGCGGCCCAAAACTGTGTTGCACCCTCCCAGACCGCCCGAACCTCGTGCGGGGCGGCGCCGATGCAGCCCGTGAGCTGGTGCACGAACTTGCCGAGTTCCTCGTCGCGCGTTATCCGGATGTTTACCGTGCAAAGCGCCGTAGAGGCGTGATCGTCGCGGTGGAAGTTCTCCCCGTAGGTGTCACCCACGATCTCGAAGCAGAGGATCCAATAGTGGTCGCTGGGATGCTGTGAGTGCGTTTATACAGTATAATTCGTTCCGCATGTTTGTGACATTCCATGCCTTTGCTATTTTAGCACGCAGGACGACCTCGCGATCATGATCGAAGGCACGGATGGACAGTATTATCTCCAGGCTGGCGCTATCCTTCTCCCTGGTCCGTCCCTTCCCTTTATTGTAGCTCCTTCTATTGCTCCCTGACATGCGAACGCAGGCTTCTGGCGTCTCGAAGACAAAGCTGGCCTTCCACTGGACGCAATCCACACGTCCGGCCACGTACCGGACTGTATGTATCTTTTTCCTCCTTCCTGTCCCCCTTATTTCCTATATGTACCCTCTCCTCCATTGCCGTCGCCCGATAATATTCTCTCTTTCCGTACAACGCAGTTGACGCGTGGCAGATGAAGAAAAACTTCAGCCTTCGCTTACTCGCTTCTTCCGGCGTCTTTCTCCAAACTCGCCCGTAGAACGTAAAAACTGGTTTATACAAGTCCTCCCACCTACATCGACACCAATACCCTCGCGGCTCGAAGAACTCGCATGGGCCGAAGGCACGTACGGTCCTGAGGACATGCTCGGCAAGGCCCCGGCAGCACCGCCCGAGCCCCGGCCAGAGAGGATGCGTCTACGCGTGGAGCGCCAGACGTTGCGGCGGCTGCCACGTAGCAGCGCAATCGTGTTCACGATTCGGGTGTACATGACGCCGCTCACGGAGTTGGGGTCCGGCGAAGCGGGAAGGTTGGCCTCGGCGATACGTGGAGTGAAGGAGCAGGAAGCCGCTTACAGGTGAGTGATTTTGCCTTATTTGGTGTCCGTGCTCAGAACTGACGAGCTCTGTTTTGTGATTGTGGGGTCGGACGCGTGTTGTATTCAGATATCGAAAGCAACCGAACTTTGAAGATGCTGCACTTGAGTGGTTAGACGAGCAACATCGGGATGAGGTGCAGCGTGGGTTGGCACAAGAGTAACTGGGTTGACAAGCCGCAATAAGCGCTTGTGGAAAGGGAGACGCAATGAATGAATATTCCACTATAATATGAAGCCCAGTTTTGTTTCGAATTCCAGACATAAATCTAAACATAACGTTTTACTATTCATTTATGGCCCGGGGGGGGGGGGGTTAGAAGCTTCAGGCTCGTTGTGATTGAGATGACCCTTGCGTGTGAAAGGCATTGCGAGAGGTGTTCGTCCCATTGAAGGCGTAGATAGCTACCGAGTGTTCATTTGATCTATTATGGTTACTCCAACGCTCTCATTCCTTGGGCATCCACAAATGCACCCGTTGCCCTCAGTGGTGCGACGTCGTGGCGAAACAAAAGGTTCGACGAGCTGGGTGGTAGAGGAGAAAAGAGGTGGGGTCGAGAGAGTAAGAGATAGCGACGAGGTAAGCGGGGACAACGGTATGGACAGGGGTTCCACGACAGCGATGGCACGAAAGGGAGAGATGAAAAAAACGCACGTTGAGACTTTCGATAACACAAACGCGGATTCGTTCTGACATTGGCAGCGGCTGAAGGGTGAGGTTATACACATGAATCGGGTCGGTCGGTGATGGGTAAGAAGGGAAGGAGGCGCCATGTCAAGAGGGGAAACGTTGAAGGGAGAAGGCATGAAGGCGCAGGCATAGACGAGGGTAATATGCGAATGTACGGGCGTGATTCAGTGGCTAGGAAAGACGATAGGAAGAGAACCGTATTGGAGGCGTACCGTAACGTTCGTCGTGTGGTGACGGTTAAGGTCAAAGTGACATCGATTGAAAGCGAGGGAAGGAGACTCCTGAGAGATGGCAAAGCATTGGGCCAAGCCGTCCTGTGATGGCGGGGAGAATTCGACGACGGCGGCCAAGCAGTGGCAAAAGGGGGGGAGTAAGAAGGGAATTGTTTGACTCTTACTGACACGAACGCTCTGACTGTGGTTGGTGGATGGGCCGTTTCGCGCGTTACTCCGAGTCGGAGGGATACGCATTGACGCGCTTGCTGAGTTGGGCGGACCGCGGCCCGCCCAGCTTTTCATAAGTTAGTATCGTAGTAAGAGCATTTCCATCTTCAGTTCGGCCACGGGCGTCCTCTCTTTTTTCTTAATTGACCTACGTCCTCGCTCACCCGCTCCGCCTTCTCACAGGACTCACGCATCTATCTGTCAAAAATACAACAACGAGAGAGGGCCGAACAACAGTCCATACATATGCACTGCACCCAGCGCCCTTGCGCGTTGTGATCGGATCAAGTACTATAGAGTACGTGTCAAAAGCCCCCATCTGGTCCTTTATGATGACACAATGTATGTTGTAGTTGTAGTAGGACTTGACAAATAAGTTAGGTACACGAGTACCCAAAGTGCTACAATATTATTATAATATAGCAGCCACCATTAATGACTGATCCTCGGCGATCAAACGTCAACAGCTGATATTCTTCTAGAGCTGACCCGTGATACTGCCGTGCTCCCAGAGCCAGAGCCGCCTGCAAGCGATATCGTAGTCGACATTGGGCTGTACTGGTAATTTGCCATTTCGGGGAGAATTGCATCATTGGTGCCGTGAGGGCTTTGAGGAGCATGTTGTATTTGGGGCTCGACAGGCTCGTCCCGGTCGGGACGGATTAAGAGGAGAAGTTGAGGTCTGGCCGTCAGGAGGAGGGAGACATTGATGGCGCCTGAGAGTTTGTGCATCGAGGCACCGAAAAATGTTGCTGCTGATGGGACGTGCCTGCCACTGAATTGTGACCACCGTGCAGCGGAGAGAGGAAGGACCACAACGGAATATGCGAGGGGGTAACTGCATGGCAATGAGCAGGGTGTGCAACTCAATGGATAGGGCTTACAGAAGCATCATCAGTGCCGCACGCCTCTGTGTGTATTCCACCTGTTGATTAAGGTTAGACATGCGGAACCTGTACCACCTATCTTCATCAACATCCAAGCGACCCGCCGTCCAAAGGTACAATGGGATGGACAGTATCACCGAAGCAAATAATGCCAACCATAGCCAAATATATTCACCGGCTAGGCGTTCGCCCAGAAATGAGGGTTTGATCCAGCACCAATACTATGCGGATGGTGTCTGCTGAGAACAGGGTGCAAAGAGAAGAGGTGGAAATATCGCACAGGTGTAGGGGTTTCATAATGCTTGTGGATGCCAGCGCCAATGCCAACCCAGAGCGCGTTAAAAGTGATTACGAGGGCAACCAGGAAAAGGCCAAAGCCGCGAGCTTCCAAGCCTACTCGCCACAGAGCCGCCACGAATGTGTGAACGGCGAGAATCTAGTGAGACGTGGCATCAGTTGCGCTTCGGACAAAAGACATTGCAAGAAAGAGACAAACCAAGGTGATAATGGCAGTTCCAAGGGCAGAAAATTGTAGGATGACGCCTTGTGCTGTGCAATATGGCCCAGTCGTGACGATTCCGTTGTGGGCCCACCGGACATCAAGGATGCCACCAATGGCCTGCAGAATGTCAAATACGAGAAGGGAGGCCTGTCATCCAAACCGACGAGTCAGGTGAAGAAGATCGGGGGGGAATAGTAGACAGACCATGTAAATATCAGCAGGCCCTTTGAACACCCCCCATTCCCTCGTTCGAGCATTCCTCATGCACCATAGTACGTTCCACTATGCAACATCTGGTCAAATTGGACAGAGACGTGAAGGGAGGTCGGGCTCACACCAATATAGATCCATATAGCGATCACAGAGAATAAACTTATGAACGACGCTTCGGCTCTCAGCTATACGCAAGATAAGTTCAAGCAATAGAGAGACAAAGGTTGAGTGCCCACAGCCAAGCCGATAGTGTGTCCATGTGTCAGACATGAAATCGTGGGATTGGGGTTGTCACGAGAGAAAAGGGATTGATTATACTGCCGCGCGTTACAGACAGTCCCATTGACCCAGACGCTATCATCGAGTGCCGACATCCCTGTTGTAGAAAACAGGTGTATAGTATAATGGAGGAACGCGCACTGACACACTGGCCACGATCTGGGTGTTGCAAAGAGAGGGGGAATGTCCGTGAAAAGATGGCAGCCCGTCTCCCCATTTATGACTTGACATGTAAGACGCCCAAACAGCGATTGGAGAGATGAGACGCTGGATTACAAGCTTTTGGAAGACCATGGACATCTCCACGCATAGGTGCCTTGATGAAATTGGTGAGACATACTGTGCGAGTGTGAGAGCATGAAGGGACAATGTGGTGACATGCAGTCGATGATAGATGAACCATGAACCTGACTCGGACTCCCAGGAACATCGGCGCTGTATGGTATACATAACTCGATCGTACCATTTCTACAGTAGTACGAATGGCTGAATTCACAATCGCTGTACTGTACAGCACCTGACTGTAAGTGCCAGTGTGTTGAAGAGAGTACTGGCAATTTCCGAGCCTGCGATGAGGCCAGGCTGGCCAGCAGACTGTAAGGAAGGCCAAATCGACAATAAACCATTGCATGGGTCACCAAATTTCCCCGAATCAAACGAGCCAGACGAGGCAAATAGCTTGCCTGACTATCCCTAGTGACGGTGACTGTCTTCAATCTCAATCTGGCTTCGAATCACTCTTCAATTGCAAATATCGCAAATGCAGTGGCGTTTGTCGCGGAAAGCAGTGGCTGGACCTGATTTCCTTATGTTGCATAGATTAGATATAGTACACATGATCGTTACTTTACCGTCACCATAACAACATACAGTACAGCCAGCGCTGGCTTGCATTTGACGTAGACAGCTCATTTAATAGCAGTACAGCACTTGTCATACCCCGCGAACCCCTGTTTTACCTCACTCTCCTTAGATTTACTGATGTTGCCTCCTTTCTTTATATCTTGTAGGCACTGTAGCGGCTCCCTCGGTTTGTGTGCTCTTGCATGTGCCAGTGCCACACTGAGTTACCACATCTGCATCCTTTGCATAGCCTGATGCTGCAACACCTGGCCCCGCCGCACTCGCTTCCAAATCCCTTCCCCAGACTTCCTAAGTTGCAACAGTGTTTCATGCTGATGAATTGCGGCAATGGATGCATTAAGCATGGTGCGTATTCGAGTTTTCCAGGGCAAGGACACAGGGAAGTTGGGTGTGAAAAATGAGTC
>Ga0307510_10001056_pt1 | contig 29255 bp, 36 predicted proteins | sample 12_EM_MG_FD_207224 | JGI IMG/M metagenome (GOLD analysis project Ga0307510, IMG submission 207224) | Populus trichocarpa ectomycorrhiza microbial communities from riparian zone in the Pacific Northwest, United States - 12_EM | ecosystem: Host-associated > Plants > Roots > Unclassified | place... | reverse complement strand
CGCGACTCTCGAGGCCCGTATCAGAGAGAAAGTCACCGACGATCTGAAAGTACTTCTCTGGCTCCTCCCAAAACGCCATGTGGCTGCTCGAGCCGAGGGTGACCCACCTCGCTCGCCTGATGCCGTGAAACAAAGGAGCAACGCAGGAATCCTGCATCTCGTCGTCGGCGCCGTTGAGGATCAGCGTCGGGCAGGACACGGCGCCCAACTTGGGGATGATGCTCCAGTCTTTGAGCGTGCCCGTCATGTTGAACTCGTTGACTCCGAGCCTGCAAAAAAAAAACGTTACAGAGTCAGGCAAAAGTCGGTGGAGAGAAAGTGTGAAAAAATGAAGCGTGCGCCGTACATCGCTCTGTACACCGTCGGGTCTTCTCCCATCTCGGCCATCGACTTGAGCGCCTCGGGAGGCCACACCTCGAGGTTGAGGATGTGTTTCCCGTAGAACCGCATGAGAGCCTCCTGGTACTCAGGCGCGTCGGTCGTGCCATCGCACTCGTGGCGGCGAAGCACGTCCTGCAATTCCTTCGGCAAGCGCGCGCGGAGGCCCGCGAGCGCCTCGCGCCAGAGCGGGTACGACGCCGAGCCGCTGACGAGCACGAGGTGCTTGAGGCGCGCGCCGGGACGGTGCGCGGCGATGTACTCTACGGCGAGGGTGACGCCCCAGGACTGCCCGAGGAGGTCAAAGTCGTGCGCGACGCCGATGCCGAGGTGCCGCAGGAGGTTGTTCAGCTCGGCGACGAAGAGCGCGGGCGTGATGAAGCTCGTCGGCTTGTCGCGCAGACGCGTCGATTCGCCGGTGCCCAGCTGGTCGTAGAGCACGACGGGCTGCCCGCGGGTGCGGTGTAGGTTGGCGTGCGGGAGCATGTACGAGTGCGAGATGCCCGGTCCGCCGTTGAGCACGACGAGGGGTCGCCTTCCGGTCTTGAGGTCGCCGAAGATCGTGTACGACGTCTTGAATGTTTCTGAACCGACTTTGAAGGGTGCCGTGTTTGTGGTCATTGCGGCGAGCTTTCGAAGTGATTGGATGCAAGTGGGGTGCCCTTCGATGGGGAACCCTTTTTATGCGAACACTTGGTGAGTTTACCGAGCCTGTCATGGGATGAATCTTTGCGGATCCCTCATGACATAAACATAGACCGAAGCCCGTGATTAAGAAATAAAGCAGTTGGCCCGAGTGTTTTTAGCACTAGTTTGGTGCCTGGGACCGTCTATTGTATGAGTGTAGAGAACAGGTCGTCCCGGAATCATCATAAACGGCATTTGCATCGAGGATGTATCTTTGCTAATGTAATGGTGCTGTGGATGCCTATGCAGTTTGACTTGCCCATATGTTCAGAGGCAACTGGGTTCGTCACACCAAACGAGAATAACGGTTGACGATGTCTGTTCGTTATGACCTTAATAGAAGCGAAAAGGAAGGAGCGACCCAGCACGCATGCCAGTTATCCAAAATAGCCAGGGCCCAGGGGGACAGTGGACGGTGAGGCAGCGGATTTGCTTCCTGTATATTAATGAGCAAAGGTACTCGGGTCGCATGCGGGGTTCTGGCCATACATCACGAACGTGAAATAGCATTTCATTGTTGTCGCAAGGATTGTAGACCTGCCAGTGTAAGCGCTGGACTTGAAACAAACACTGTTGGGACACAACAGGGAGCAGGCGCAGCGCGGCCGATGGAAAGAGTGACTCGGGAGAGGAGTTCTGAAAAGGGGACAGATGAGCGCCAGGTTCCTTATAAGGTCTGCCAGGATAAAGCAGCAAATGTAACTGGCAACTGAGAGTGAAAGATCGAAAACCCAACTCGGAAGTCTTGTTTTGTTACCAATTAGTTGCTGACTAACATGCCATGCCATCCCCATCCGGCAATCACTTTAGTACTACGTGTTTCGTATTCATCAACCTTCTGGACGAAACCACGTGGAGCAACCAGAGCTACAGGGTGGAGGCGATAGCTGATGTGGGGGCCGTATCTCAAGTAAGAAATTATTATCCGTGTCGGGTCTGTCCTTATCTCTCAGGCTGTCCCGGCAAATCTAATCGCGCGTCACAGGGGGGTTCTCCCGCGTACAGGACTTCTTTTTCGTTTTGGACTCGGACCTTTATTTTTAATAAGATGGCTCAGGCAAGCACGGCCACCGGAGCCTTTTCTCACCCGTCCGAGAAGAAGGAAAAGCCACTTTCTCCCCAAGCTGCAACGCCGCTTTGTTCCCGACCGTCAGCAATACTATACCTGACTCGACCTCGATGACCAGGGGGAGCCAGACGATCGAGATGGGGGGTATACGCATGGACGATGAGGCGGAACTGGCGAGGATGGGTTATAAACAGGAGCTCAAGTACGTTCAAGTCAACTTTATGCGCCCTTGTCCTTCGAAATTTATGATGCTCGCATACGTCCAGACGTGATCTGACCTTGTTGCATGTGAGTTAGTCGCGTGACGACCATGTTTGTGCTGTCGTTGAGCGAGCGTCCAACAGAACTTTGGCGTCTCGTTCTCCATCATCAGCGTCATCACCGGTATCCCCTCCCTATTTCTCTTCGGTCTGGTGAGCATCCCTCAGAGGATAGGATGCCATGCTCTTCTCTGACGGATCACAGACCACTGGCGGGCCTGCTGTTATGGTGTGGGGCTGGGTCATCGTCGGTACGAACATTCGTTTTCTCCTCCAGCGTCAGTGATTCACCAGCTGCTGTTGAAAGCATTCTTCACGATGATGGTAGGATTGGCTATGGCAGGTGCATCTTATCCGCGCGTACGGAAACGAATCGCGTGTGTAACGCCAAGTTTCAGAGATTTGCAGTGCACATCCGACTAGCGGTGGTCCATATTTCTGGGCGGCCATGATTGCTAAGCCTCAGGGAGCACCCTTCGCGTCTTGGGTCACTGGTTGGTTCAACCTTTTGGGGCAGGTTGCGGTAACGACGGGAATCAGGTATATCTCTTTTTGGGTTCACCAGTACCCAGTGCATTCCTAACAGATCGCCTTCCTCATCCAGCTTTGCATGTGCCAACTTCATATCCACAGCAGCTACGATCGGCACGAACTACGAACCGAACTCGCGCAAGACCATCGGGATTTACGCCGCGGTACTTATTGCACAGGGTATAGTACAACGAGTCTTCCTTTATATCGTTGAGTCCCCACCAACTTCGACGTAGGCACGATCAACACCTTTGGCGTGCGCATTCTCAAGTATCTGAACACGGTCTCCGTATGGTGGCATGCCATTGGCACTACTTCCCTCGTTATCGCCATCCTTGCAGCAGCCCCGAAGCATCAGAGCGCCAAGTTCGTCTTCCGGACATTTATCGACGGTACTGGTGTTGATGGTGTCGGATGGTCGCAACGGGCGAGCCCTGCCTACGTCGCCGTCATTGGTATTCTCCTAGCTCAGTACACGCTGACAGGTCTGAGCACATGTGTTTTACTTGGGCACTTCCCTGTTTTGACCGAATTCCAGGCTTCGATGCGAGCGCGCACATGACGGAAGAAACTCGAAATGCGGCCATGTCCGGACCGATTGGGATTATCACGGCGATTGGTGTCTCTGCGATCCTCGGCTGGTTCCTCCTCCTGGGTTTGCTCTTCTCTATCCAGGACTACGATACGACTGTCGCTTCGGCGACAGGCCAGCCGGTGACGCAGATATTCTTGGATACGGTCGGGGAGAAGGGCGCTATCGTCTTGATGGTGGGTGTCATTCCGTGAAATGATTGGTATGCACGAATTGAAGACGGATCCTGGCAGGTGATCGTCATCGGAGCGATGTTCTTCTGCGGGTAAGGCCTGGCTATCTCACTATCACGTGATCCATTTACTCACCCTTGACTTTGGTTGCGTTGTTCTTGCACTTGGCAGGACCTTTTCCATAACATCGAATTCACGCATGATGTACGCCTTTAGTCGAGACGGCGCGATCCCTGGGTCCAAGTTCCTGAACAAAGTTGACCAACGGTGGCGCTCCCCGATTCGTACTGGTTCGTTCCTTTCTCCTTCGCCTCTTTTATGATATACTGATAGTCCGAATCGGAAATTTGACGACTTTCTTCATCAGTGTGGTTTGCCTGCACGATGAGCTTTATCCTCGGCTTGCCTAGTCTTGGCAGTTCCGTCGCGTTTTCTGCTGCCACGTCCATCGCCACGATCGGGCTCTACATTTCCTATGGTACGCTTTCTAAAATCCTCCTGATCTCCTAGTTCTCTCGTCATCTGCATGCTTATATCCACGAATCAACTAACCGGTCAATAGGACTGCCCATCGCCCTGCGCGTGGTCTATGCAGACCGATTCGTACGAGGACCGTTCCACCTCGGGAAGTTCTCGTACCCAATCGCCATCACTGCCGTACTCTGGATCGCATTCATCTCGATCGTCTTTTGCCTCCCAGAATTGAACCCGGTCAACTCGAAGACGCTCAACTATGCGCCCGTCGCCGTTGGGATCGTCGTCTTCTACGCGCTCGGATTCTGGGCTGTCAGCGCCCGCAATTGGTTCGCGGGCCCCGTCAAGCAGATCGCAGGTGCGCCACGTGTAGTTGATTGCGTGGGTGTCGGCGCTGATGATAAAGGGTCGGTTTTCACAGAGGAAGACATGGGCGTCGATTATGTCGAGCCTGTGGCCATGCCAGAGAAACCGGAACTCTCGGAAAAGAGCATGGGTTCTTGAGCGGGAGCCTTGGGACCACATTCCTTTGTTCGTTTGCTTCCAATACTGTGCGCCTTGGGATACAGAAACCCATGCGGCATTTCTCGTGAGTACATACGAAACCATATGTTCCACATTCCTTACTATGCGCGCACCTATTGTATTGGGGATGTAAGATGCTATCTCTGGATATGTCCAGCCCATTATTTTTCACCTTGTACAACATCCACCTTTTAGATTCCATTCTCCAGAAAGTCCTTCTTAAAATGATCTGGGTCAAGACCAATAGTTAGCTGAGAAAAGCAACATACAGTCCTCCTGTCGGTTAAGTGTAGCCTGATTTCCAAGTAGGATGAGTCAGGTGTAATTCCGCTTTCCTTTCCTCGGTTTCCTCTGTCAGCGAAACCTACCAAGTATGATAGTAAACACCCAGAGTTTACTCCCTTTGAAGCTAGGAACGAAAGACCATACTGCTTCAAGCACCACAGAGGTAATCCAGAGCTATGGGGACCTGTCTCAATTCTCCATAATCAAGGAAATTGAGGGACCAAGAGCTATGAAAACCGGGATTAAGATGTTGCGTACAGGATCGTGGGCCCTGCCAAGGTGCTGCAGTGGAATGCTATCTAACATGGGGTCCAACTCTTGAATAGGGAATGCCATGGGGTTACAGAACCAGCGCGCCACGATGCCCTGCGCCTCTACACCGCTCTCCAGGCCAGTGTCAATGGGAAGGTCCCCGACAATTTGGATGTACACATCCGGCTCCTCCCAAAACAATGGCAACGCCTCTCTCTCCCTCGACGCCACAGAAAAAGGGATAACGTAGGCTGCACCTTGTTATCGGTGCCATTGAGGATCAGCGTCGGGCCGCATACCACGTCCAACTTAAGAATGATGGTCTAAACCCCGAGCGTGCCCATCAAGTTCACCTCGGGTTTGAGGAAGGGGTGGTTAAAACAGGCAAGTACCAAAGCGCGCGTACGTCGCTCTGTACTACTATAGTAGACCGTCGGGCCTTCTCCCATCACGGCCATCGGCTTGAGCGCCTCGGGAGGTCACACCTCGAGGTTAGGCCTGGGGATGTGCTTCCCGTAGGACCGCATGAGCGCCCCCCGCTACCCAGGTGCGTCGGTCGTGCCATCGCGCTCGTGGTGGCGAAGCACGTCCTGCAAGTCATTCGGCTAGCGCGCGCGGAGGCCCGCGAGCGCCTCGCGCAAGAGCGGAAACTCTTTCCCGGGTTTCCTAATCGAATGCCGAGAGCCTAAAGAATAGGGTGTCCTACCCACACCGGGACAGATTAGGGAAACGGAAAACAAAGCCAAGGCCCGGGGTCATTTGATTTCGCCACATCTTCAAGAAGAGTCAGAGTCAGATCTAGCGTCAACAGCACAGATCACGGGTGACCTCTAGTACCTGACTAAGGCCCCGAGTCACGGACGCTTGTGATTCTGTAGCGTACTTACACAGGAATCAAAAGGGCTCGAACGCGGGCGGTGAGTTGTTTTTCCTCCCAGTTCCCACTTCGCATGGTCCCCCGAGTCGCTTATCCACCTCGTGAAACTAGCACATTCTCGTTTGCTAGTAGCCTCCCCCAGGGTCCGAGTCGTAACCTACAACACTAGTGCCTCTCGCTAACGACCATCTTGAACGACGCAGGGCCGCTGGTGAGCACAAGGCGCTTGAGGCCCGCGGGACGGTGTGCGGCGATGTACTCTACGGCGCCGAGCGTGATGCTCCAGGACTGCCCGAGGAGGTTGTTCAGCTCGGCGACGAAGGGCGTGGGCGTGATGAAGCTCGTTGGCTTGTCACGCAGACGCATCGATTCGCCGGTGCCCAGCTGGTTGTAGAGCACGACCGGCTCCCCGCGTTGGCGGTATAGGTTGGCGTGCGGGAGCATGTACGAGTGCGAGATGCCCGGTCCGCCGTTTAGCACGACCGTGACGAGGGGTCGCGTGCCGGACTTGAGGTCGCCGAAGATCGTGTACGACGTCTTGAATGTTTCTGAACCAACTTTGAAGTGGTCATTGCGGCGAGCTTTCGAAGTGGCTGGATGCAAGTGAGGTGTCCTTCAATGGAAAGGGAAGATATATGCAGAAGTGGGTTGAAAAGACCTCGAACGCGTCCCCTTTTTTACGCGAAAACTTTGTGAGGGCACCGAACCTGTCATGCCAGTGGGAGGATGAATATCGATGAATCTTTGCTGATCCCTCATTACACGGACATAGTCCGAAGCCTGTGATAAAGAAATAAGACAGTTGGCACGAGAGTTTTCAGCACTAGTTTGGTGCATGAGACCGTCTATTGTATGAAGTATGAATGTAGAGAACAGGTCGTTCTGGAATCATAATAAACGGCATTTGCGTCGAGGATGTATATGGGTGATTTGATAATGGCGCTGTGGATGCCTATGGAGTTTGACCGCCCATACGTTCACAGAGGCAACTGAGTTCGTCACACCGAAGGAGAATAAAGGTTGGTGATGGCTGTTCGTTATGACCGTAATAGAGGCGAAAAGGAAGGAGCGGCCCAAGAAGCATGATGCCAGTTACCCAAAATAGCCAAGGAGACGATGGACGGGGAAGCCGCAAATTTGCTTCCCATATAATAATGAACAGAGGTACTCGGGTCACATGCGGGGTTCTGGCCATAACCGTGAAATATCATTTCATTGTTGTAGCAAGGATTGTAGACCTGTAAGCGGCGCTGGCCTTGAAACATACTCTGTTTGGCACACAACTGGTGCGGGCTCAGCGCGGCCGATGGAGGGAGAGAGGAGATAGATGAACACCACGTCCCTTATATGGTCTGCCAAAATGAAAGTGACAAGCAAAAGATCGTATGATTGCATAGCAAACTGAAGAACCGCCTCGGAAGTCTTGGCGCCGAGTGGCGGCGAGGCGAGAAAGTGAAAGTGGCGAGAAATAAGTTGCTGACCAACATTCAATGCCATCCCCATCCGGCAATCATTATTCCCTTCTGGTACCACAGTACCATGATCATGGATCATGCTGTCCCCACATCGTCTTGTTTCGTATTCATCAAGCTTCCGGACGAAAACACGAGCTGCGGGGTGGCGACAGTTGACGTGGATTCTATATCTCAAGTACGAAATTTCTCACAGAACCCGCGTCGAACCGTGTGTCACAGCGGGGGGTTTCCCGCATACAGGACTTCTTTTTCACTTTGGACTCAGACCTTTATTTCTTATAAGTACATGGCTTGGGCAAGCACGGCCGCTAGAGCCTTACCTCACTCAGCCCGTCTGAGAAGAAGGAAAAGCCACTTTCGCCCCAAGCTGCAACGCCGCTTTGTTCCCAACCGTCAGCAACACTACTATGTCTTACTCGACCTCGATGACCAAGGGGAGCCAGACGATTGAGGTGGGGGGTGTCCTCATGGACGATGAGGCAGAACTGGCGAGGATGGGTTATAAACAGGAGCTCAAGTACGTTCAAGTCAAATTTTGCGTCCTTGTCCTCCGAAATTTATGATTCTCGCCTACCGCCAGACGTGATCTGACCTTGGTACATGTGAGTCAGTCGCGTTACAACCATGCTTGTGCTGTCGTTGAGCGAGCATCCAACAGAACTTTGGCGTCTCGTTCTCCATCATCAGCGTCATCACTGGTATCGCCCCTCTATTTCTCTTCGGTCTGGTGAGCATCCCTCAGAGAGTAGGATGTCATACTCTTCTCTGACGGATCACAGACCACTGGCGGGCCTGCTGTCATGGTGTGGAGCTGGGTCATCGTTGGTACGAACATTCGTTTTCTCCTCAGCGTCAGTAATTCACCAGCTGTTGAAAGCATTCTTCACGATGATGGTAGGATTGGCTATGGCAGGTGCATCCTATCCGCGCGTATGGAAAAGAATCGCGTTTGTAACGCCCAGTTTCAGAGATTTGCAGTGCACATCCGACTAGTGGTGGTCCATATTTCTGGGCGGCCATGATCGCTAAGCCTCAGGGAGCTCCCTTTGCGTCTTGGGTCACTGGTTGGTTCAACCTTTTGGGGCAGGTTGCGGTAACGACGGGAATCGGGTACCTTTTGGTTTCGCCAATATCCAGGACATCCCTAACAGATCGCCTTCCTCATCCAGCTTTGCATGTGCCAACTTCATCTCCACAGCAGCTACGATCGGCACGAGCTACGAACCGAACTCGCGCAAGACCATCGGGATTTACGCCGCGGTACTTATTGCACAGGGTATAGTACAACCAGTCTTTCTTTATATCTTTGGGGCCCACAACCTCGACGTAGGCACGATCAACACCTTTGGGGTGCGCATTCTCAAGTATCTGAACACGGTCTCCGTATGGTGGCATGCCATTGGCACTACTTCCATCGCCATCGCCATCCTTGCAGCAGCCCCGAAGCATCAGAGCGCCAAGTTCGTCTTCCAGACATTTATCGACGGTACTGGCGTTGACGGTGTCGGATGGTCGCAACGAGCGAGCCCTGCCTACGTCGCCGTCATTGGTATTCTCCTGGCTCAGTACACGCTGTCAGGTCTGAGCACATGTGTTTTACTTGGGCACTTCTCTGTTTTGACCGAATTCCAGGCTTCGATGCGAGCGCGCACATGACGGAAGAAACTCGAAATGCGGCCATGTCCGGACCGATTGGGATTATCATGGCGATCGGTGTCTCTGCGATCCTCGGCTGGTTCCTTCTCCTGGCTTTGCTATTTTCTATCCAAGACTACGATACGACTGTCGCTTCGGCGACAGGCCAGCCGGTGACGCAGATATTCTTGGATACGGTCGGGGAGAAGGGCGCAATCGTCTTGATGGTGGGTGTCATCCTATCAAATGATTGGTATGCACGAATTGACGACGGATCCTGGCAGGTGATCACCATCGGAGCGATGTTCTTCTGCGGGTAAGGCTTGGCCATCTCTGTACACGTGATCCATTTGTTCACCTTGGTGCTTTTGTTATTGCACTTGGCAGGACGTTTTCCATAACATCGAATTCACGCATGATGTACGCCTTTAGTCGAGACGGCGCGATCCCTGGGTCGAAGTTCCTGAACAAAGTTGACCAACGGTGGCGCTCCCCGATTCGTACTGGTTCGTTCCTTTCTTCTTCGCCTCTTCTATGATATACTGATAGTCCGAATCGGAAATTTGACGACTTTCTTCATCAGTGTGGTTCGCTTGCACGATGAGCTTTATCCTCGGCTTGCCTAGTCTTGGTAGTTCCGTCGCGTTTTCTGCTGCCACGTCCATCGCCACGATCGGGCTCTACATTTCCTATGGTACGCTTTCTAAAATCCTCCTAAATATTCTCGTCATCTCCATGCTTATAGCCATGAATCAACTAACCGGCCAATAGGAATACCCATCGCCCTGCGCGTGGTCTATGCAGACCGATTCGTACGAGGACCATTCCACCTTGGGAAGTTCTCGTGCCCAATCGCTATCACAGCTGTGTTCTGGATCGCATTCATCTCTATCGTCTTTTGCCTCCCGGAACTTAACCCGGTCAACTCGAAGACGCTCAACTATGCGCCCGTCGCCGTTGGGATCGTCCTCTTCTACGCGCTTGGATTCTGGGCTGTCAGCGCCCGCAAGTGGTTTGCGGGCCCCGTCAAGCAGATCGCAGGTGCGCCACGTGCAGTTTATTGCATGTGGATTGGTGCTAATGATAAAGGGTCAGTTTTCACAGAGGAAGACATGGGCGTCGATTATGTCGAGCCTGTGGCCATTCCATAGAAACCGGAATTCTCAGAAAAGGGCGTGGGTTCTTGAGTGGGAGCCCTCGCACTACATTCCCTTTTTTTTTTGCTTCAATACCGTGCGCCTTGGGATATAGAATCTCATGTGGCATTTCTCGTGAGTACATACGAAACTATATGTTCCACATTCCTTATTATGCGCGCACCTATTGCATTGGAGATGTAAGATGCCATCTTTGGATGCATCCAGCCCATTATTTTTTCACCTTGTACAACATCCACGTTTTAGAATCCGTTCTCCATAAACCCCTTATTAGAACGATCCGGGTCAGGACCAATCGTTAGCTGAGAAAAGCATTGAGTGTAGCCTGATTTCCAAGCAGGATAAGTACAGATCATTTCCGCTTTCCTCGGTTTCCTCTGTCAGTGAAACCTACCAAGTATTGTAGTAAATATCCAGAGGTTACTCCCTTTGAAGCTAGGAACGAAAGACCATACTGCTTCAAGCACCACAGAGGTCATCCAGAGCCATGGGGGACCTGTCTCAATTCTCTATAATCACAGAAATTGAGGGACCAAGAGCTATGAAAACCGGGATTAAGATGTAGTGTACACTGGCAGGATCGTGGGTCCTGCCAAGGTGCTGCAGTGGAATGCTATCTAACATGGAGTCCAACTCTTGAATAGGGAATACCATGGGGTTACAGAACCGGCGCGCCACGATGCCCTGCGCCTCTACACCGCTCTCCAGCCCCAGCTGAGGTCAATGGGGTTCCCCCACAACAGTTGAAAACACAATCACATGACCCGGCAACGGCCGCAACGGAATTTTCCCACACAAGTCCCTCACAAAACGGCTTAAATACCTCGTTCTCTAAAGAGACCTCGGAACTCGGAACATGAACTGGATCTCCTCGGACGCTAAACTCACACAGGTACCAGGTAGCCGTTCTTGTCCTGCGATACGAATATGGCGTTAGGTGCCATTCTGGTCCTAAGTGTGATTGTCGACCCACATCGCGATTCTGGTTTGAGGCACGACATCGTATCCTGATGACGCTATTCTGGCACTATGTGCCAAGCTAGACGACTGGCCCCAGTGTGTGGAGATAAATCTTGGCTAGTTTTCTGGAGCCAGACGGACTGGAAAACTGTTGGATCCGCTGGAAGAACTAGTCCCAGAATATCCAGTGACGTGTCATCCTGCTGATGGGCCGCTGGAGCCTTTTCTCACTCAGCCCGTCCGAGAAGAAGGAAAAGCCACTTTCGCCCCAAGCTTCAACGCCACTTTGTTCCCGACCGTCAACAATACTATGCCTGACTCGACCTCGATGACCAGGGGAAGCCAGACGATCGAGATGGGAGGTTTACGCATGGACGATGAGGCGGAATTGGCGAGGATGGGTTATAAACAGGAGCTCAAGTACGTTCAAGTCAACTTTATGCGTCCTTGTCCTTCGAAACTTATGATACTCACCCACCGCCAGACGTGACCTGACCTTGTTGCATGTGAGTCAGTCGCGTAACAACCGTGCTTGTACTGTCGTTGAGCGAGCGTCCAACAGAACTTTGGCGTCTCGTTCTCCATCATCAGCGTCATCAGCTGTATCTCCTCCCTATTTCTCTTCGGTCTGGTGAGCATTCCTCAACGGATAGGATGTTATCTTCTTATCTGACGGATCACAGACCACTGGCGGGCCTGCTGTCATGGTGTGGGGCTGGGTCGTCGTCGGTACGAACATTGGTTTTCTCCTCAGCGTCAGTAATTCACCACCTGTTGAAAGCCTTCTTCACGATGATGGTAGGATTGGCTATGGCAGGTGCATCTTATCCGCGCGTACGAACAAGAATCGCATTTGTAACGCCCAGTTTCAGAGATTTGCAGTGCACATCCGACTAGTGGTGGACCATATTTCTGGGCGGCCATGATCGCTAAGCCTCAGGGAGCACCCTTCGCGTCTTGGGTCACTGGTTGGTTCAACCTTTTGGGGCAGGTTGCGTTAACGACGGGACTCAGGTATGTTTTTGGTTTCACCAGTATTGTACATCCCTAACAGATCGCCTTCCTTATCCAGCTTTGCATGTGCCAACTTCATATCCACAGCGGCTACGATCGGCACGAACTACGAACAGAACGCCCGCAAGACCATCGGGATTTACGCTGCGGTTCTAATTGCCCAGGGTATAGTACAATCAGTCTTCCTTTTATATCGTGGCGTCCCCACCAACCTCGACGTAGGCACGATCAACACCTTTGGGGTACGCATTCTCAAGTATCTGAACACGGTCTCCGTGTGGTGGCATGCCATTGGCACTACTTCCCTCGCCATCGCCATCATTGCAGCAGCCCCGAAGCATCAGAGCACCAAGTTCGTCTTCCGGACATTTATCGACGGTACTGGTGTTGATGGTGTCGGATGGTCGCAACGGGCGAGCCCTGCCTACGTCGCCGTTATTGGTATTCTCCTAGCTCAGTACACGCTGACAGGTCTGAGCATATGTGTTTTCCTTGGGCACTTCTCTGTTTTGACCGAATTCCAGGCTTCGATGCGAGCGCGCACATGACGGAAGAAACTCGAAATGCGGCCATGTCCGGACCGATTGGGATTATCATGGCGATCGGTGTCTCTGCGATCCTCGGCTGGTTCCTCCTCCTGAGTTTGCTCTTCTCTATCCAGGACTACGATACGACTGTCGCTTCGGCGACAGGCCAGCCGGTGACGCAGATATTCTTGGATACGGTCGGGGAGAAGGGTGCGATCGTCTCGATGGTGGGTATCATTCTGGCAAATGATTGGTATGCACGAATTGACGACGGATCCTGGCAGGTGATCACCATCGGAGCGATGTTCTTCTGCGGGTAAGGCTTGGCTATCTCACTATCACGCGGTCCACATCTTCACCTTGGTACTTTGTTATTGCACTTGACAGGACATTTTCCATAACATCGAATTCACGCATGATGTACGCCTTTAGTCGAGACGGCGCGATCCCTGGGTCGAAGTTCCTGCACAAAGTCGACCAACGGTGGCGCTCCCCGATTCGTACCGGTTCGTTCCTTTCTCACTCGCCTCTTCTATGATAGACTGATAGTCCGAATCGGGAAATCGACGACTTTTTTCATCAGTGTGGTTCGCCTGCACGATGAGCTTTATCCTCGGCTTGCCTAGTCTTGGTAGTTCCGTCGCATTTTCTGCCGCCACGTCCATCGCCACGATCGGGCTCTACATTTCATATGGTACGCTTTCTAAAATCCTCCTAATTTCTCCTGATGCTCTTGTGTACATGCTTATGGCTATGAATCAACTAACCGGTCAATAGGACTGCCCATCGCCCTGCGCGTGGTGTACGCAGACCGATTCGTACGAGGACCGTTCCACCTCGGGAGGTTCTCGTACCCAATCGCCATCACCGCCGTAATCTGGATCGCATTCATCTCTATCGTCTTTTGCCTCCCGGAACTTAACCCGGTCAACTCGAAGACGCTCAACTATGCGCCCGTCGCCGTTGGGATCGTCCTCTTCTACGCGCTCGGATTCTGGGCTGTCAGCGCCCGCAAGTGGTTCGCGGACCCGTGCGTCTCCGCGTCTTCTCGTTTCGCCTCCGTTTTCCCCGGTTCCCGCTTTCGTCTCGACGACGAACTAGCCTCGGCAGACCCTTCGTCTCCGTTGTCGCTATCTTTATTCATACCACTGCGCGTTCTCGGATCTTTGGAACGTGGCTTTGGATATTGCGTGTTCTATTCAGAACCTTCCCTTTTTTCGAACTCACATGTAGACTTAACGTCTACGTTACACTCACCTCGGTGCTCGTTAAACCAGTGGTTGTTATGCAGTATGCGCTGCGCTCTGCGTCGCACGAGGAGGCCATTTGGCCACACCACTTCAGTGCTTGTTGACCAAGCAATTATGACGCAACGCGGGATGTGCGTGACCTCATACAATATGGACTTATTACAGACCAATCTGAGTGGGGACTCGTGGAGAGAGCCCCAATTTAATTACAGTAGATACTGCATGTATATAAAGCGTGCTCTTCCAGAAATGGAAGAGCAGACACTTTCTTTAGTTGACTTCGCAATAACCATTTATTTAGGCTGGTTCTATTGCATGAAGCCCCTAAGAAGGTCTTGGTCTCTTTTCAGAATCCCCTTTATCTCATCACAGGTGTTACACTTTTTTGAACCCTCCAACAACGGTTCATCATTGCTAAAGCGACGCCAAACGCCACTCTACACACACGCTATAACGTGCAATGTACTCCAATAATGGACCACCTGCGCAGAACACTCGCGCCGCTGCTCGCCTTGCACGAGAGCAGGCACGCGAGTCCCAGAGCATCCCTTCTCAGGAAGGGTCCCAAGTTATGGGCGACGCGCTCGCGCCTGATTATACAGCTCCCCGCGAGGAGAGCCCCTTAGTGGCTCGGACGGCCGTTGGTAAGGAAAAAAATTTTACACTGCGTTCGTCATCTTACTTCATCATTTCTTACTCATCCCCACCCACGGCAGCTCGTAACCCCTGTGCCCTCGTTTCTCGAGGAAGAGGAAATCCTTCGATGCCCCCGCTCAGAAGGAAACGCAGGGTTCAAAATGACGACTCCCCTCGGCCTACGGCGGTGCGCAAAGTGTTGATATTGGAAGACGAAGAGCAACAAGATGGCGACGTACACGCGGACTCCGCTTCATCTGATTCATCTGAATCGCAGCCACTATCAACCTCCTCTGTCAGCGAAGGAGATACAAATGATGTCTTTGATACTCCAGAGCGCCGATTCATACGCGATGGAGTTCCCGAGGAGGACTTTGAGGACACTAACACCACCATACGTCAAGCGCATCCCTGGGTCGAGGACATCAATGATGCCACCCGTTATCGTTTACGCATCCAACTTTTCCAAGACCTTGTCGCACAATGTGATTGGTTGGACCAAAAGTACAACTTGGTATCGCCAAACTCATACAAGCTCATAAGAGACCTCTTTGAGGCAAATCCGTGGCTAGTTTCGGATATAGATGAATGCTGGAGCAACCTGGAAGGCTCGTTCCTAGAGATTTGTCATCTTGGTGAGTACTGGGATAATTTGCATCCCATTTAATCTCCCATTTACCTGACCTACTCCCATATCCAGAGGTTTTACAAGCCCCCCGCATTGGGCCATCAGTCCCTAATCAGTCACTTGACACCACTGTTTCGATTCGCGGTGGGTTTCACCTTTACACCTTGGCGTTTCGCTGATCATCTTCGTAGCTACCGAGCGCTCATGGAAGACCGAGTTCAAGGGAGAAGCTGCGAATCTGCTGCTTGAGACGATTTCTGCTTATCTTACCAAGACAAAACCCGATTACGCGAAGTGTGCTAGCATTGTGAACTCATCAGGGATGGGGAAATCCCGCGCAGTAGATGAGCTCTCGAAGAAGATAATTACCGTCCCCATGTGCCTGCGTGGGGATTTCACTCAAGGTTTTTGCGTTCTAATTTCAACCATTCCGATGCTTATCTACATTATGACAGGGTTTCCTCCCCCTGATAGAGAGCTGCGGATATGGTTACTAGCAGGACAAAGGAAACAGCTTGATGAGGAGCGAAGGCTCCATGGGTTTATTTACGCCCTTTTGACTGTCACTCGAAGACACCTGAAAACACTTGAACGCGAGAAATCTGGTGAGACATCTCATAATCGTTTGTCGAAGTAGTAACATTCTCTGATGGGAGTGTAGGTGCTGGATTACGAGACACGCCGGATGCGGAGAGTATAGTTGAGCGTCAAGAAGAGCTCGCTGCAGCCTTTTATGCGCACATGCAAGAGGGTCAAGACTTCCAAGGGACGGGTGACTACCGGCAAGGATTCTTCAGGAAGGTCATTAAATTGGCCAATTGGGTGAGTTTTCCCTTGTTCGTGGCTTTTCATGACTGATAAAAACATGTAAGTTTCTGAAAAATGCCAAAAGGCCCGAAAGTACAGGTCAGTCTCCGACAATCATTCCCAAAGTCTCGGGGCAAGGAGTCCAGGAGGCGGGTAAAAAGCTTGCTCGGTTCATTGCTCCATCAAGACAATTTCGCCATGCGGATGGGCCCCGGAGGCCGCTCATTATCTTTGCTTTTGATGAGTGTCACGAGCTCACAAATCAACTGATCGATTCACATCATGGGACATTATTCTCTGAGCTGCGCCGTGTATTGCGCTGTATTCGCACAGAACCTATCTTCTCCGTCTTTCTTTTCACTGCGAGCAAGTTCCATGTCTTCAACCCGGAGACACTGGCAGACCCATCCCGTCGGGTTCAAGAGGGAACCCTCAATACTCTGCCTCCTATCACTGAGATGTCTTTCGATGAGCTTGCATACACCACAAAGGAAGGACTCACAACTCTGGATGAAGTGGTACAGGACGACTGGATGGCTCATCTAGGCCGGCCTCTGTATGCTTTTTGATGTCATATATCTCATTCTAAGATTCACTTACTGCTGCAAGCAGTTTAGGGTCCCATTATGATGCTTTGCAGACGAATAAGTCTGAAGGTGTTATGAGCCTCGCTCGGATGAAGCTGCTCCATTATGATGGGCCTATCACTGAATCCAAGCTGAAATCAGGTGGAATCCTAGCCTGTCTCTCCGTGCGCTTCGCATTGGAGTTTGACCTCTCCTGCCCAACTACAAGGTCGGTCCAGGCCACCCAAGTTGAGCGACATCTGCGGATCTGCCTTGGAGCTAGCCCTGGTCTAGATTGCTTACTTACCGTTGCTGGGTCAGAGCCATTTTTAGCAAAGGCTGCTGAGGAAATCTTAGACCTCAGTGGAAAATCTGCTGCAGACCTACTTTTACACCACAAAGAACTTAACTGTATCGATCGTGGTCAGCGTGGCGAACTCGTGGCACTTCTCCTTGTCATGCAGGCACGTGATATGGCAACCAAAAAGGACAAAACAAGCAGCGGTCGTGGATGGATACATGTAGGGGATTTTATGAAATCCTTACTCACGCAAGGTGAACATCAGGCATTGTTCACTGCACTGCCAGCACATTACTGCCTCGATGAAAAGGATGTGTCCTTTGGAACCATGTTCAATGACTCCAAAATCTGGTTTAATCACATCATCAAGATCGAAGATGGCGACATGCTCCATGTCAGTGAGCTGTGGAAGTTCGTCTCTCGTGGGGCCATGATATTGTGTCCCCCTGGTCAATATGGTGTCGACATTGTCATACCAGTGTGTTTCAAGGGCAACGCACTCAATCGTGACAATATGACAGCGATCTTCATTCAGGTCAAGAATGCGACACGTCATCGGGGAAGGATCTCTTCCAAACTGTTCAATTACATGGACCCTTTTGAAGTGGGCCTGTTTTCGAGCTCGGACAATCCTTTGCCAGTCATCAGGATGGTTTTTGCCCTTGCATCTAATGTCAATAGCATCACTGTGGCACCACACCCAGCTCGCCGTCATGGGGACGAATTCACTGCCTATGATATCTGGTGTGCGGGAATGTCACCAGCAACGTTTGGATGCATTGGCACAGATCTGCCATCATATCTCCTCCTACTGGAGCGCTCATTTCAGGTTAATCAAGCCTACGATATGGTGGATGTCCAAGCAGGTCATGCTCCTGGGGAGGTAGCGTCTAAGAGGGGTGCTGCGAGACGTCAAATACGGGCACTGGCAGGGTCCCAGAAGGCACATAACTACAGGTATGAAAAGGAGGAGGAGCAAGCGGAGGAGGAGCAAGCGGGGGAGGAGCAAGCGGAAGAGGAGCAAATGGAGGAGCAAGCGGGGGAGGAGCAAGCGGAGGAGGAGCAAGCGGAGAGCAACTGGAGGAGCAAGCGGAGGAGGAGCAAGCGGAGGATGGCTCTGTGAACAGTATGTATGAAAACCGCGACGTACTCGAGTAACAAGCTTGACTGGGCATCTCGCTCGCACTAATACATGTTTCTGTGCGCCAATCCGTACCGCACGCGCGGACAGTCCATCGTGTTCTATGATCAGCTGGGCACAGGTGGCCCGAAAGTCAACCAAGTCAACTCCCGTGCAGGACAAGCCGGCGAGCTTCATCTCGCTTCATCGCCGGCTTCTTCGGCACCCACCGCGTCGCACATAATTTTGACCTCCTCGGGCAGTCCTGGGGCATCACGTCTGCCACCGAGCTCGTCGCCGCGCAACGCACCATCCCCGGGCCTCAAGTACCCCGTGTTCCCCAGAGGCCCTGAGCCGTACCCGCTCTGGAGCGAGGCGCCCGCGGGCCTGCCCGTGCGCTGGCCGAAAGATTTAGAGGACGCCTTGCCACGCCTTGAGAGGGATGGCACGACCGATGCGCCCGAGTACCAGGAGGCACTCATCATGGCATGCAGTCCTGCAGGAAGCACATCCTCAACCTCGAGGTGTGGCCTCCGGAGGCGCTCAAGAAGATGGTTACAGATGGGGGAGGACCCGACGGTATACAGAGCGATGTACGCGCGCTTTGGGCCTTCAGTTGCCTGCTTTACCCACCCCTTCCCCACACTCGAAGAGGGGCACGCTCAGGATCTGGACCATCGTTCTTAAAGTTGGACATGGTATCCGGCCCAACGCTGATCCTCAGCGGCACCAACAACGAGGTGCAGCATACGTTATCCCTTTTTCCACGATGTCGAGCGAGAGAGACCGTTGTTTTGGGAGGAGCCAGAGGAGTACGTCCAATTTGCCGGCGACTTGCTCATTGACACTGGCCTGGAGAGCGGTGTGGAGGCGCACGACGTCGTCGCGCGCCGGTTTTGTAACCCATTGCATTCCCTACTCAAGAGTTGAACCTCATGTTAGATAGCATTCTACAGCAGCACCTTGGCGGTACTGCGATCTCGTACATCTGCATCTTAATTCTGGTTTTCATAGCTCTTGGTCCCTCAACTCCCTTGGCTATGGAGAACTGCGGTTTGAGATAGGTCCCCATAGCTCTGGGTTGCCTCAGTGCTGCTTGGAGCAGTATGGTCTTTCGTTTCTTAGCTTCAAAGGGACAAAACTCTGGTTACTTACTACCATACTTGGTAGGTTTCACGGTCTCCTGCTTTTAATCTCCTGTCTCCACCCCATTCGCCCGACCGCCCAGACAACAAACCGAGCCCGTGAGCCGTCACGCTTGTCTCCCAGTCCTGCCGTCCTAGCCGCCATCCGCACTGTAGGGAGCCAGGTCGGAGTGACCTAGCAAAGTGAGTCCGAATATAGAGTTCTTGAAGGAGATGAAAAGGCCACGCCCTCGAGAGTGAGAACGCACGAGAAAGGGGAGGAAAACGAAGCGAAGGTGTCGGTGTTTTTGGCGCTGTTGCTGGCGAGTAGAGCGGCGGCGGTGGCGGAGCAAGTCGGTCGGCGTTGGCGAGACAAAAGGGCAGTTGATCTTGACGAGGTGGAAGCGGTCGGTGAGGATGAGGCGAAAGCGGTCAGCTGAAGCGATTGAGAAGTCGGGCGAGACTCAGAAAAGCACGGACCAGAAGGACGAGCGTTGGTACAGCCAGCTCGCAGGTCATCGGACAGTCGAGTAGAGAAACACACAAGAGGAAGAGGAGAGGAATGGGGCCGCGGTTGCCTAGCCTTTGACAAGCGCCAGACGCGGGGGTTTTATACACAAGGCAGAGAGGACATGACACAAGTTATTTTACGCGCAAAGATGAGATAGGGAATCAATGTAAAACGACGAACTCAAGGTTGGTACTGCCAGCAACGAGCTGCGCGGCATTGTAAACGGGAGTGTTCAAAGCCTGAGTCGAAGCTTTAGTGAATGTTCATTATAGGTGCGACGACGGCGCGGTGACGTTGCTTGTACGAAATCTAAGGTGAAAAGGAAGCTATGGAATCGAGAGCAGAAAGTCTAGTTCAAAGGAGGTAGTAAAACGTGCGGGGTGAGCGATCCAATATACACCTTGAATCCTTCCAAACTTGGGGTGAGGTCCAGAGTACAGACCAAAGGGGCGATCGGTGCTACGTGGAACGCCGGGCTTTTCGAGCATTTGGGCATCGTCGGTCCAAGGTGGTGGGTGTGTGGGGCGATCTGCAGGCTTTTCGGCTATGGAATTTTGAGGGTGCGGTGTGGCACGGTGTCTTGACTGCCAAAGGAAAAGGCTACGATCTTGTAGAGCAACAAAAGGTGGGCAGCGACGGGCTTTCGAGCATTTGGAAGGTCGGGCAAGGTGATGTGCCAGTGGACGGATCCACAGGTTTTTTAGTCGTGGGGGATTTTGGGTGCGGTGTACACAGTGTCTTGACTGAAAAAGGGGAGGATTCGGTCTTGTAGGAACGAACGTGGGCGGCGAACGAATTGAGGGGCGCGGTGGGGACATATGAGGGCGGCGAGAGGCTGAAGACGAAAGCGAGGATGTGTGGCATGTGAAGTTGAACGGGCGGGCGCATGACGAAGTCACGTGATCCAGCAGTGCACACGGGCGGGCGTGCGCGGCTCGTTTCTGAGGCTACAGTCGCACATGTGCCGGCCTTACAGCACGCATTCTTTTGGAGCTCGGCGGGGTGAAGAGTGCAGTACAGAAAACCCTGTAAGATGCTCTAGGGGAATTCCTGTTGTTCGGAGAATATTCAACTAAAGCTCTGGATCACTGGTTCGAATAACCGTGAGCAATGGCATCTTAACTAACGCCCTTAAAAAAACAAGACCTAGGTATAAGGTGAAACCGAGTCTAGAGCTTTTCTCTTCATTCATGGTCCAAACAAGTGATGATGTGAATCCGTAGTCAAAAAAATGTTATGTGGCATTGTCCGGTGCACAGGGAAGAAAAGCCATGAATGAATTCCAAAAAAAAATGCGTCGTCGTTTCTGTCAGTAAAGGACAGTAGATTAGCAAGACGTGAGTGTTGATCATCAGCAGATTCCAACAGAAGGGCTGGGGCAACAGGCGTAGCGTGAATAGGTGTAAGGTGGAAAGGCGGAAGGGGAAGGGGGGTAAAGAGGAAGGGGAAGAGGGGTTGGAGGGATGGGAAAGTAAGGTAACACATGTACGCGTAACAGTAAGCATAAGTAAGGGCTTTAAGCAGATTGATGGGGGTTGGTTGGGGGAAATAGGAGGGTGATTGTGAAGTGCGTTAAGATGAAAAAAGCATAAAGAGGACATTGTCGTCTAATAAATCTAATAGAAATATAAACAACTAAATACGTGCAGGTTCGGGCCGAGGGTCATTGAAGTTGAGAGCGTTGATGGAGGAGAAAAAAGCAAGAAAGAGAAAAAAGAGGAGTTTTACTGCGGCATAAATCCTCGCGTGTGCGGCGGCGCATAATGTTCCGTACCACCATTGAGGCCACCTGGCATGCGTGGGCCCGAAGAATCCGTGGTCTGACTGGCGATCGTCTCCGGGGCTGTAACGTACGACGCCGGAGCTGTGCTCAAGTCTCCTGGCCCAAGCCGCGACGTCGATGCAGGAGGTGGTAGTGGTGGCGATGGCGGCGTATACGCGGGAGGCGGAGGGTGGTGAGATGGAGAAGAAGGGATCGGCACGCCAGCGGGTGTCTGTGCCCTCGAGATCATGGCCTGCGTCTGCGTGCGCGTCGACACGCTCGTCGCATCTTCCTCTGACCTCATCGACTGCGTCATGACGGACGGTGATGGCGGTTGCTCCTGCTCCTTCTCCCGCTCCTGCCGTTGCGAGTCCTGCGATCGGGACGAGCGGGTCGGCTGCAACTGCTGAGCTCGCACGCGCACTCTCTCCCTCTCAGACGACGATAACGACTCCGCGCTGCGCATGCGTGTACTGCCCTGTGCTCGCCCCTGCTCCCTATCCCTAGCCGCCCTCGCACGCGCAGACATCACGGCCGCCGCAGCCGACGAGACTGACGACCGACCCCCGTCGCTATCGAGCGTGCGAGCGCGCGCCCCTGTGCGACGCGGCAACATGCTGCCGGGGCCACCAACCAAGGGCGGCAAGCCGAACGTATGGCTCTCCGGGTTGCTCAACGCGCCCTCACTCCCATCTGCATCCGACGAGTCGCCGAGGCGGACGGCTCCAGAAGCGGGACCTGGCTGCCCGACGCGCCCGAGAACGAGCTCAATGCTGGACCGCGATGCATCGCCGATGCTGTGGATAAGGCTCTGTGCACGCGCGCGCCCGAGCGCAAGGGACGCGCTCGACACCGAGACGCGCGAATCGTGTCGCGAGCTCGCGCCGCTGCCCGTACCGGAGCCCGAGCTGGTGTGCCGCGAGCGTGAGCGTGGACGAAAGGCGCCGCTGATGCGTGTGAGGGATGTCGCGCTGCCGTTGCGTGAGCCAAGCAGGGACGCCCTAGGACTCGGCTGTGCAGATGGGGCAGACAAGAGACCGACCGAGTCTTCGCGCTCGCGCGCCTCGACCGAGCCATCAGGAGACGGCTGGCCTGAGCGGGACGCACGGTCCTCCTCGCGGTCCTCCTCGAGTAGTTCCTCAGAGGCGGCACTGTCCGGGCGTAGATGCCGACGGGGTTGCTCGAATGTTCGTCGTGGCCTCGTGGCCGAGAGACCGCCCACTGGCGTAGGGGAAGCAGGACCTGGCGCAGTGGCTGGGCGCTGACGGCCGCCTGCACCGGCGGCCGGGTGGCGTGGGGGCATGGGGATGCCGCGCATCTGGTCCTGTGGGCTTGGCGCGCCCGAGCTGGGAGCGACGGCCGAGACGGGTGAGCCAGCGGAAGGTGACGAAGAAGTGGTTGTGGTCTCTGCGTTGCCCGTACTGCGCGTTTCATGTGACCCACGCGTGGACGTGCTCTTGCTTTGCGGCGTTGCGGTTGTGCGGGAGAATGCGAAGGGAGGCGAGCCCGTGGACGACATGCTCCCCCCGCGCGCCGGGTGGCGGAATGCGAACGGGTAGCGGCTGGGGATGGGCTGGCCGAGACTCGAAAGCGAATTGGACGCGCGGCCAGAGAACGAGGACGGCTCCTCGCTCGAGCGTGGATTGAAATCCGCCTCTTCTCCCTCTTCCTCCCCTTCGACCTCAAGGACGACGTCTCCTTCAACCCCTTCCTGCTCTCCATCGTGTTCTCCTTCTACTCCCTCATCATCTGGCACGGGTGGCGACGGCGGGAACGGCACCTGTTCTTGTTCGCTGCTCTCTCGGGGGCCAAAGCCAGGGAACGGATACGGAAGGTCCTTAAGCGGGGCGTCCTTGCCGCCCTCTGCCATCGTCGTCGTTTCGCGCACAACAGCCTCTGGCGGAGGCGCCACGACGTCGTGACCATTTCCGTGACCGTTCGCCGCCGCACTACTCGTACGTGACGGAGCGTCCTTCGGGCTCTCGAAGAGGTCCCGCGAGAGCTTGCCCCTGCGACCCTGCTGGGGTTGCGCTGCACCGCCGAGGCCAACAGCAGCAAAGACCTTCTCGATACCTTCGAAACCGCCACCGGGGGGACGCTCCGCCGACTTCTCTGAGCGCGGCGCGCGAAGTGTGAGGCAAAACTCGTACGCCTCGTACACGCGCAGGAGGGTGCACTCTTTCCAGTTCCAGGGAAGCGCATCGACTCCACTCGTACCCATAGCGGAACCCAGACCAGATTCTGACTTTTCGCTCTGGATCGAAACCGTACGACCGATCTCTTCCTCCTCTTTGCGTGAGCGAGGCCCGCAGAGCCCCGCGCAGCCATACCCGCTGAATATCCAGAGACCGACCCTGGGGACGATATATTAATTCGGCGTCTATTTTTGGAACCAAGGGAGCGTACGTACCAGCTAAACAGGAGGACAAGTGTCCTCCACGCTGCCCAGGCAGCATTGGCAAGCAAAACCCCTTTGGCATAGCTCGTAAGTGCACCGGTGCTCTTGTCGAAGAACGTCCCGTCGCGACGCGCAATGCTCTGGTCAACGTCAGAGAGCGACAACCCACCAGGGAGACGCTCGGGACTGAAGAACGAGAGGAGGAGCGCGAGGGCCAAGCCTGCGCGTGGGAGCAGCGTGACGATCGTGGGGAGGTTCTGCGCATAAAAGTAGCACGTCTCTGCGAGCGCGTCGCGCAGCGAGCCCTCGGCAGAGGGCAGGATCGCGTTCGGGTTGACGCTGGGGAAAGCCGAGGTGCGGATGTGCTGGAGGAAGCAAAAGCGGTTGTACGAGGACATGGCGACAAAATTGAAAGCCGGAGAGGAGAGGTAGATGGGAAGCATGAGAGGACGACCTGGACGGAAACGAAACGAGGGTGAGTTTCATCCTTCCCCTGGGATGCCCGAACGCGATGCGACTCACGGAAGCGCCAACGACGCCAGAAAGAGTACATGAGCTCATAACCAAGAAAGACGCCGAACATCCAGATAGTCCAGCACGTAATGTAGGCGATGGCGCCCAAGACCCAGTTACGACCAGAACCAGGCACTCCGGGGGCTTCAGGATTCGGAAACTTGGCCACTCTGCGATACAACCGAAACCGAGTGAGTAAAACACCCGCACAACTCAGTCAGTTAAAGTCGGAACTGGACTCACTCGATCATGATGTACACGGCATTGAAATCGAGAAAGGTCTGGAGGGGCAAGTGGGCGAGCACGATGAAGGGAAATAGATAAAAGTGGAGTCGCGTCTTCCAGGACGGATCGCGCAGGAGCTCGAGGTGGAGGCCAGGAGCGCGAAACTTGGGCGGTGCCGCGATGGCGGCGCGTACGCGGGCATCCGGTGTCTGGGAAGAAGAAAGCAGTGTGGGCGAACGTGCTCCGAGTGCAGACGTGGTCGCGCGGGACCATACGCGCGCGCGGAAAAGGAAGGGGAAGAAGGGCAGGGAGGGGAAACGGGGAGTAGAGGGTGTGGGAGGAGGGGGAGGAGCGGCACCGGCATTACTGCTTACCCGCGTCGTCGTCCGATCCGTCGGTTCCCCCCTGCGGGCACCGCTGCCCGCGCCCGCGCCCGTGCCCGAGGGTGGGGCGTTCGAGTCTTGCATGCTGACGATACGGACGGAGCGGGGAGTGGGCTTGCGCCCGCCCGAGAAGGGAACGGGTGTGTGCACGTGATGTTGGCGGTCTTCGCTGGCACGGGCGCTATTGGTTTGGCCTCCTGGGAGTGGCTCCGAGGGGCCTGCGCCGTCCGAGCCGAACAGCATGGCCGTGCTGAGCGAGAGCGAGTGTAGGGTCGAGCCTGGGGCCGGGGGAGGCGGACGTTTGGGGAGCCAGGAGGGGTAGCCCTCGCTCGAGGTCGACACGGGGGATTGCTTGTCCGGGGGTGCGGCGCGAGCGAGTTCAACGTCGATGTCGTCCGGGCTGCTTATGCGTTGACGGTCATGGTCGTGATCGTGGACGTCGTCGTCGTTGTTGTTATGGTCGTCGCCTTGTTGTCTGCGTGGGTCGGTTGGGGAGAGCGAGTTATTAGAGGACGGGGATAAGCGCGCCATGATTCGAAAGGTAAAGTAGGTATACAGCTACTCGAGCAAAATAGGAGAAAGAAGAAAAGAGGTATCGCGGAGGGTCGAGGAGGCGAAGGGGGATTTTTTTGTCTATTTTTGCGGATTTTTTTGAACGGGGACTCGAGGAGGATGGGGGGAGGAGATAAGAGACCCTCGAGGTAGCAAGCGCGGGGGCGGTCAATGATGAGGGCGATGACTGACACGCTGCCTCGAGGCCGACCGCAAGCAATTTTTTTTGAGGGAGAAAAGGGCAAGATTGGGAAGGGGCAACTTGCAACGAGGCAAACACGCCGTTTGAACCTTTTCAAACTGTAAAATGAACAGGAACAGGCGCTATCCCCCTTTCGTTATCCTTTTCTTTTTTCTCACAGCTTCTCTCGCTTCACAACCTTCACCCAGTGCACAAAGTCAACATTTCACAAATAAAATTTAAAAATAATAGAAGGGAAATACTGTCATCGTAACAACGAACAGAGAGTGCTATGTAGATCAATGTATATGAAGATTCGTATATTTATGATGTGAACAAAAACAACATCTTCTCCGGAGTTAACAGCCCTTCGACCGTTCATGGTTGCTATGCACGTCTTCCCTCTCAACTGCCCCTCTACACGCCCTGGCCTGGCACAGCACGACGACGAAGAACAACCGTGAGATTAAGATCGGTTCAGATCACGATCGGGCGCTCTATTGGCGGGTCCAAAAAAATAAGTCCCGCAGCCGCAAATGAACCACAGGGGAGAAGAAGACGGAGGCAAAGGAGGAAAGTGGCAACCTTGGCAACAAGCCGAGTGACGGAACCGGGCCACCCATAAACAGCAGCAACTGGACTGTGCCTCCCCCTGCTTTGCCTCGTGTCTGTCCTGCATTGCGGGGAAATAAACAATGTCGTCCCCTATGCGGGGTAAGCCTCCAACCCCTGTTTAAATGTGCTGTAGCCATCCACCTTGACCCACTCAGAACGTGTAAACATCCACATCACCCAAATCCCCATCAGTAAACGGACTGGCCTGATGGACCAACCGAAAATGAAGGTACAAGTAAGTCACAGGGGCGGCCAGTCAGCTCCCCCCTTGCAACATACGCGTCAAACGTCAAAGCGCACCTTGAGCCCGAGGAGCCTCTGCTCATCAATCATGTATCCGACGTACGGCTCGCGCTGTCCCGGAGCCGGCACAGAGTAATACGGCAGCGACGTGACGACTTCCTTGGCGAACACCAGGCCCGCGGGGAACACGGATGGCTCACACACGAGGCGTGCCCCCTCGGGGCGCTGCTCAGAGTCGATGCCCAAACGCGTCGCGGCGAGTTTCTCCGCCATCGTCGGCGCGCGCGACGACGCGTGCACGTTAAAGTCCAGCACCTCGACTCGGCTTTCCCCAGACGGTTGCAAGACAGGACACACCACACGCGTTCCATGTACATACCTTGCCAGCCCCGCCGCGGAAACGAAAAAAGCGTGTTTTGTTCGTGTCAGCATGTGCACATACAAATAAGGCGAATAATGATGATGGCTACTCACCGTAGCCACTGGAACCCCATCGCGAGCACGAAGAACCGTGTTCCATGCGGACCCCACTCCTCCCAAAGCACGTCCGCGGCGCCCACTTCCTCTCGATACTCATCGACGTACTGAATCAGCGTCCGATTGAGCACCACGAAACACGCCGGCTGCCATCGCCCCCTGTGCGCCGTGGGGTCGTGATGCAACGTAAAGACGTGCGCGCGGGCGTTGCGGGCAGCGGCAAACGGCACGTCCGCAGGTGGACGGGCGAGGAACGGACCCGTCGTCGTCGTCAACTCGAGCAGCACGCGGTGGTCGTGGGGCGGAGGGAGGTGCAGCGTCGCGACGTGCGTCGGCCGCTTCGGAGACGACGAAGACGACGAGGAGGACGGGGGGGCGTTCCCGCCGAAATTGTAGATCCGGATTTCGCCGCCGTCTTTGAGCGTCGTGACCATGTACGCCCGCGGCGAAAGGAACGAAAAGTCCCAGATACTTTCAGGCGCCTCGTTGTCTTGAAAGTACTATTACATATAGGGCCCGCGTGTGAGGGTGAACGAACACAACAAAAAAAAAAAAAAAGAATGAGACACGCACGACGAGTTCCTCTCCGGTCATCCAATTCCAGATGAGCACCCCATGAAACGGCATCCAAAAGTACATCCCCACGACGTCCTCGACGATCTGTATCATGCACCCATGCACCGCGCTCGCCGCCCTCCGACACAAAACCGGATTGCTCGCCGCCGGATGAGGCGCCACAGCGCCCGCGCTGAGCCTCCTCAAATGCACGCGGATGTCCGCCGCGGCGCCTGCGCCTGCTGCTGCCCCCGTGTCCGGGTCGTCCGGGTCCGGGTAGGAGTAGGACGAAGAGCTCGTGGCGAGGGGACCGGCTGGGGGGCGATGCTCGAGTAGGACGATGAGATCCTGCGCGGGGTCGAGCGCAAAGTCCTTGATGCGCACGCCGAGGTCGTCCACGACGAGCCTCGTCTCCGCCGCCGCGCTGCTCGGCAGCCACGACGCCACCAGCCGTCGCGCCGCGCCGAACTCCTCCAACGCTTTCGCGAACAGCCCTCCCACCAGCTCGTACGCGTGGCAGTGCCCCGTTAGCGCGACGGAGGCGCGCCGCACGGGGCGCAGGGCTCGCCACGCTACGCGTCGCTCCAGGAGGAGATCGAGTCGCGCGGCTGTGGTCGGTGCGGCGCCGCCTGGGGGCCCGTCGATGAGCCCGTCTGCGGCGAGTTCGACGCGGTATTGGAGGATGAGGGAGGATGTGACGAGCGCATGGAGTTGCTTGCAAACCTGATTAACAACAGAAAGATTTAGCTATTTTTTTTTGTTGGGGAAGGAACCCCCTCCTCGAGGGGGATGATGCCTACAGCAGAGGACCGTAGGATGTAAAGGTGATCCAAGTGACTTAGGATCTCAGAAAGGATCTCGACCGGCAAATCGAGCAAGTTTAGTTTGCTCATTCGAGTCGACATCGAAAGAACGAAGCTTCGACTTTGGGAAATCGGTGCACCAAATGTGAAACATTCTTTCGGCGAATCCCGGCTACCAGAATCACATTACATAATTGACAAACAAGCCATCTCGTAATCGGTAACCTTTGTTGTGTTGTGTTGTCCATAAATCCGATCCCTCCCTAATGATCACCACTATTCTGATAGTGCATAATGAGCCCTTTCTCCGATTTAAACACCTAACTCGACGATTCAGATATTCAGATCTTGAAAGAGCCACGCCTCACTTTTATTGCCAGAAATGAATTCCCTACCTTATCGTGTGTCTCACAATACCAGTGCTTCGCCCTCATATGCTGCGTCCTGGCCCATACGCCAGAAAAGTGCTGGTCGCACTCCCGACAATAGTGGTGCTTCGGGCTATTAGCATAGTGCTGTTCGAGAGCTTCCTCGCTGGCAAAGTCGATCTCGCAGTCCTCACATATCCAATGGCTATGCGAGTCCTCCGTGTGCTGCTCGTAAGCTCGATCGTGCGGAAACCACCGATCGCAGCGATCGCAGTAGGCCATCGTATATGTTGTGCAGTGGGAGAGTCGGAGGTACCAGCGGGGGGTGGGGGTGGGGGAACGTCGGCTCGGAGTTGTCGCTTGGAT
>Ga0307510_10001055_pt1 | contig 29256 bp, 24 predicted proteins | sample 12_EM_MG_FD_207224 | JGI IMG/M metagenome (GOLD analysis project Ga0307510, IMG submission 207224) | Populus trichocarpa ectomycorrhiza microbial communities from riparian zone in the Pacific Northwest, United States - 12_EM | ecosystem: Host-associated > Plants > Roots > Unclassified | place... | reverse complement strand
CGCTCTTGGGTTCTGTATTTAAACCAGTCTCCTGGCTAGCAGGAGACAGCAGACTTCGACAGACCTTCAGTCTAAGAATACACTTGGTTGAACGGCAATCCCTGAGTCCCTAAGTTCTATTTGTCCTTCAACTATTATCCCTTACCTCCGGTCCCTTGAAGCCTCCCTTAGTACCAGCGCTAGCAGGTCTACCGCCGGTCCTATTGTATTTTCGTTAGACAGGAAAAAACCTGTTACATATATAAATATGCGGCCCTGTTGCCAATATACCAATAGCAATATGGAATCAGAAGTGATCAGTTCGAATATCCTGCTATCAACTTGAACGTGTTTATGCAGTCACATGCAAATGTGACTATAAATCAGCGGGGTAGATCGGCAAAAAACTCTTTTTCTCCAGATAATAGCCGGTGACCCTCCTATTCGCTTCGCTCATAGTCGGGAAAACCATGTGTTACGCAAAAGCAAGTGTTACGCTCTTTTTTTTCTTTCTACCACCAGATGTTCCATATCAACCAACGCAAAACTACTGGAACTGGAGTTTTTACAGTTCATTTCTCCAAGTCGCCCACTCCACCAATCATTCTTCCTCCCACAGGCAATTATTCACCATGTTTCAGCCAAACCAACTCTCTTCTGGCCCAAGCACTCTGACTGTCCTGTCCAGCCCAGACCGTGTTCAGCTCTCTTCCAGCCAATCCCTCACCCAAGCCCAACTATACCTTGGCCACTCCTCTCCCATGGCAAATCCTACTTCTCAGCCAAGTCAATCTGTCACTCAGGGATGCTAGATACCCATAGATGAACCTCTGACGCTATCGGAAGGCCCCCGTCAAATCATGGTTTCTGATACTATGAATAAGCTTGTGATGAAGGAGCGTTTAGGTCGAGCTATGGAGTGGCTAGAGGAGGAACCCAGTGAAAAGGCAAGCACTGCAGCAATTATCTTTCAAGTCAACCCTGCGTGTTGAATCTGATTCACATTCTGCATCTATATCTTGTCACTCGATTGCAAGAAATGCTGATTTTATTCCTTTCAATTAAGACATGTAACCTAGACAATAGTAGTACTGATACTCTGGAGAATTGATAAGTAAACCTCTGGGTTGATAGATTGTATTATGTAAACCTCTTTGCCCCCCCCCTAGAAAAAAAAGAAAGCTGCGTAACGCTTGCTTTTGCGTAATACTTGGTTTTTCCGACTATGACCAAAGCGAATAGGAGGGTAACCAGCTATTATATAGAGCCCACATCTGGATGAATTGCGTCCGCTCTTTGTGTCCTGTCCTCCAGGATCTTCCATGCCTTCTATACCTTTCATCTTTTGCCTCTTGTGCCCCCAGACACTCCACTTTCCCTCCACAGCTTCAGACGCTCTTGTTGCACCAGCACTCTCTCCTAGCCCCCACCCCTCTTGTATTCACTGCCTTATCCTCACCTCTACTGGCTCTCCGCCTACTCCTAGCGGTTGTGTGAGTCCAGTGGCCATCTCAGCTACCCTCCCACCTCTGGTAATCTAGATCTGTCTGCTTGCCTCGACTGACATCCTACATTGCATTTTTCATAGTCCGCACCCTACTGTCACTTCTATAATTCAGTTACAGTTCACAAGCCACCCACTACAGCCGCCATACGAACCCCAGTCACAATTCTATTGTACTTGTATTATGATAGACCAAGTAACAACCTGTCTTACCAATCTCTTGTAGCTTTTGCTATATTGTCAGATAGTACGGAACTGGCTTGTCGTCTTGGAGTTCCACTATCTTATCAGATAGTATGGAACTATCATGTCATTGTATAGCGCTCTCACAATAGTTGTATATTTTCGACGGGACTCTTGAGACTGTGACAACCGTCACAGGTGTCGATAGTTTCTTGGTAGGGTACTCGTATAACTCAATTGTGTAAACATAAACAGAATTGTATTGCAACTTCTATATATAGAAAAGTACTTAGATGGTTGCATGAAGATCTTATCTCTCAGGTCCGTTTTTTTATTTTTAAGGTTCATTATGATTTTTATATCATGTATTACTTGTTAAGGTACAAGAACTCACATGTATCATAAGATATGGTATAAAGAAAACCTTGATTCCAACAACGGCAAGCTTCACATCTTGATGGGAAAGGTTCATACTCCCAGGACCCTGTGGTATGGGCCTAACAGCACATTCTGCCCCAATAAATGAAAGCCACTCCCTCAAGGACCCTGGTCCCTCTTTATGCAAATAAAGAAAGCAAAGCGCAACTTAAAAGAATATGCCCCAAACTCAGGAAAGGTAGACCGGAAAGCATAAGGAAAGTTTTCCGCAGGCTCCTCTAAAACAAAAGAAAGATTTGTGAAGGACCATTCACGCCCTTTAGCATAGGTGGGTAATCGTCGTGATGGGAGAAACCTACAGGCAGTGTGGGCTAGAATTTGTAACCTGGACGTATGGTCATGCCCGTCATTACATCGATCTAGGGCATTGGACAGCAGTTGAGAAGGTAGGGCAATATGATGACTGGGTGTAACTGAGAAGGGGTCCAAGGATCAGAGAGGATAATCAGGCTGTAAGGTGCCAGCTGCTGTACTATGAGGGTGCAAGTTAATAGAACTGTGAGGTGGGAGAAGGATGGATCGCAAATAGGATAGCCATAACTGACAAACAGGGCATCATAAGGCCTTGTGTGACGACAACCAAGACAAGGTGGGATGAAGGTGTTACTAACTGAGGCTTTTGCTATCAGAGGTACAAGCCCCACAAGCTAAGGTCTACTGCAAGCAAGAGTCCAGATACAGTAATACTTCCCATCAACGAAGCAAGACGCTTTCTGACTGTGCAAATGCTAAGCGAGGTTCAATTCAAGGGCAGGGTAAGGGAGAGAACTGAATATCATGAGCATGTCAATGAAGAATGAGAACGAGAACCCCAAGGAGGGGAGACCGACAGGTCTGAGAAGAGGTGGAAAGGTGGCTTAATGTCAACTCCTAGGCAGTAGCAATAATGGGAGAAGACAGGTGGGTAGAGTTCGTTACGGGGCGGACGGGGCTCAGCAAAAGGCAGGCGCCTGGCCCTGTTCCCCGCCCTGCATGAGCAAAAATATTACCCTGCGTTCTGTGTGTTCTGTGCATCTGACATACCTGACGCTAGAACGCAAATCGCGAATCACAACGCAACCACCCTACCCCACAAGACACCTGACGCAACCTCACGCAGAACCTAATCCTCAGGATACACCAGACACAGAACCTAATCCTCAGGACGCACCAGACTCAGTACCTAATACTGAGAACGCACAGGACGCAGCACCTAATACTCAGGATGCGGTCTGAGACCCGACCACATCTTGCTGGGATAAGAGAAGGGGCCCTCTGTTACCTCTTTCTGACCTTGGTCACCTGGGTCACAATAGATTTCACTCTGTCAAACTATTAAATTTACTACAAGAAGGCTTCTATTCTTCTAATAAACAGGCAAATTCACATCTAAGCTTGAGCCCGGCCTCGCCTTCCTGAGCCCGGCCTCCCCTGCCCAAGCCATCCCCCTTGCCGGGACCCTATACCTCCATGAGGACTTGTCGCCTTAGGCCATACCTTATACCTCTGTGTAGCTGGCGTCAAGCCCAACAGCCTCCCGCAATCAGATCCAGGATTGGAGAAGTGGTTGTAGAGGAATCTGTCAGCGGGTTCAGGGATCTCCAGCACTCAATTCAGCCCTGTGACTTCATGAATAAAGGTCGCAGAGGGATGGACCTTACACCATCATGAAGCAGGCATCGAGCCCAACAACCTCCCGCAATCAGATTCAGAATCAGCCACGCGGTCATGGAGGAAGCTGACATCGAGCTCGGGGAGAGCGAGGCGACCTATAAAGGCAACCCCCATAATGGTCAGCTATTTCAGGAGCTTTGATGCGACAGAGACATCCTTTATACCTCTGCGTAGCTGGCATCGAGCCCAACAATCACCCGCAATCAGATCCAGGATCAGAGCACTGGTTGTAGAGGAATCTGTTATTGAGTTCTGGGATGGCCAGTACTCCAGTCAGCTCTGTAACCTGAGGAATAGAAATTGTGGGGAGATGGATCTTACATGATTGTGAGGCTGGCATCGAGCCCAACAATCTCCTGCAATCGGATCCAGGATTGGAGAAGCGGTTGTGGAGGAATCTGCTATCGAGCGCTGCAATCGTCACCATTCCACCCCATTCAGCCCTGTAACTTCATGAACAATAGCCCTCAGGTGTAACGGGGGCACTCTGTAGGAAAATGGATCCTAAGATTGCGACCGTACCGAAGACTCAAAGTAGAAGTAAGGTACAAAATAAAGATAAAAATAATTCAAAGTAGAATCAAGTAGTAAAACTTAAGATCGTTAAGCCTGAAAGCCTCACTCAATAAGTTCTCTGGAGGATCGTTGGTTATCAGAATAGGGTGTCTCTCACTTTAGTTAAGGAGAATAATGTAAAGCCAGAGGACACGCGTCAACAATTCTGACCTTGCGTGAGCACCCTGCTCAGCTCAGGGCTGTCCAAGTCACCCGCTTAGAGTGAGCTAACACTCGGAGGCAGTGGGACCGCTCGGATATTAACTATCTCCACAAATAGGAAGTACTTCCAGTGATATCTCTCCAACTACATCTGCATGAGCCAAAACTCTTTCCTTTCGGTAGCATATCAGTGGCCGAGCGACATGCCCACCGTAGAGATAATATCCATTGGGAGTCACTGGCCCAGCGGTGGTTTCCTCGATACAAGCTACACAGTCCATCGGCAAATCTACTTGGCTAGACTAAGCTTCTAAACCTGACTGCATGCTCCCACGATAAGAAATCTCCTGCTGCCTGACTGCATGGGCACTACGCACAGTCAACCATGCGGGACCCTCTTAAATCGTGATAAGACTCACACCTCTAGAGTCCACTAATAACACATGGTAATGCTACAGTTCATGGAGTAGCCTGGGACTGGCTTTGGGGTGGTTGTGCTGGAAGCCTTGCAGCTTCCCCGGTCAGCCCCCAGCCCTCTACTGTTAACCATACAACTACCCGGAGGTCCAAGTATGCCTGTAGGTGGTTCCCAGGTGTTATCCAGGTGGCGCCCCAGGAGGCGGTCACCCTCACACCCCTTATATATCCTGTGAAGAGCTTCTGGTCGGTTGGACGGCCATAACTCATATGTTGTGGGAGCGTTCCTATAGATCTCACTTTACTAGGAAGCACACAGCTACACAGCTGTACAGTGCTGTCGCGCCGTACCAACGCTGGGGCCGCAGGGGGGTGTTAGGAATATTCCCTGAAAGTTACAGGAGGTTCGGACCACTCCTGCTCCGTCAGTAGCCCGTTTCGTGCCCTACGAAGCGGCCCTTTGAACATCTAAGAGCCCCACTAAAATGGGATAACTTCCCCCTAAATCCCCAGATGACTTAGTCGGTGGAGGTAGGGTAACTGGGGTACCTCAGTAGGGTAACTGGGTCCCTAAGGTTGGGAAATCATGTTCCCAAGGTAGGGTAACTTCACCCTGTTATTCCTTTATTCCTTTCAGGAGTCCGCGCAACTACATATAATGTTACTTTGGAGACCCGTGCAACGTTTACTATGTCTGCTTAACTTTGCGCGAACATGTCCTCCAACAGTTACCCTGCCTAGCCGGGTAACTTTGGCCTACCTCGGTTACCCTGTCTAACCCAATGTCACCAAGTCACTTTGTAGACACTTGTACCAACTCATGTCTACCTTTAATATACTAGGTATACTGGTCTATCCTCAATCTGGTTACCTCTTGGTATACCATATGGGCTTGAGTTTAGTCCACTGTAGCTACCTATCTATTGTGTCGTTACATCTGGGCCTCAATCTTATACCGCTGGATTGCTGGTATTGAGGCCAGGAACCTCCAGGTCTCAGATTCAGGATTGATTGTGTGGCTGTGGTGGAGTGTTGAGGCCATGGCCCCGGAGTGTAGATGTTGAGCCTGAGTATTGTAATCAAAAGAGTGTATCGCGTTGTGTCGAGTTTGAGGGTAAGTGTCGAGAATCCACCAGACAGTAGAGCCTGCCAGTGTGACTCGGCCCCAGGATATTTAGCGAAAATTTAAGATTAAGGGTACAATGGCTTTCTCACCTGGCGCCAACACAACCTACATGTTCTGTGCCAAGAAATACCGCTTTGTCACCGTAGGGCTGGGCCTCAGACTTCAAGAAGACTAGGAGGGTACTCAGGGGTAGTGGTAAATCCTGATCTATGATGGTGTTGAGGTTAAGGTCTAGATGCATGGGAGGCAGGGTTGCTTAGTTGCATGTGTCTAGATAGAACCCGGTACTAAGAAGGGTGTCCAGATATGTCAGAGGCAATCAGATGTGGTGTCTGAGTACAGGACGCAGAAGAAACACAGGCCCCGAAGTCCACACTACGAGAGTTAGGACGCAACTCCACCATATCTGAGGCAGGATGGCTTTTTGCTGATGTGTCCCCCTTAACAGCCTAGGGCGGGGTGTGTTTTTCCGCATTCCCTGCCACTATTCCAGCTGCGTCGCCGCCCTACCCATACTCCACATGCATTGTCGTTACAAATGGGTTGCAACAAGCTGGGCTCCAGTCAGGGAATAAGTTCAGATGTGCCCTGGGCATGGGCTAGGCGTGGATTACTCGAAAAATACCCGCGCCGCCCTGTGTCAGGATGGCACCTCGCGAGTGAAAACCCATCCCGCGTCCTCGTAACGAACACTAGAAAGGGGTGGGGGAAGGTGATCATGATTTCCCAAAGTGTTGAGATTTCAATTGCCGGAGGTGTAGAGGAGATGCTTCATGCCTATATTTCAGGTCTTTTTTTTTTCTTTTTTTTTTTTTGTAATCATGCTTTCATTGTTTCAGTTACAAAAAGCCTTATGCAGTGTGAGCTATGAAGAGAACAAAATGTATAAATCCAGATATCCAACTGCCCACTTCACCTCCTCATGGGAAAAAATCAGGCCCCCCGAAACTATAGGAAAAGTCCCCCTCACCTAGCACCTAAGATACTAATACCCCAGACACATAAGGAAACAATTCATTGAAACGTACAGGAGAGAGACCCAAAACCCTTCGGCAGGCTCCCCTAAACAAAGGAATTTTTCCCAAAAGCCCCACTGGGGCTCACGGAGAAGGGTAGAGAGACCGGAACGTGAGAAAACCACGGAGTGCGCCCACAATTAACCATTAACGGTTGCGTGTGTGAATTACATCCATCCAAGGCGTTGGCGAAGGTCACAGAGGCAGTGCAATACCATGACAGGGTGTAACCGAGGAAATCCAACGATCGGGGAGGGTAGAGTCGCGAGCGGAGCCACTGGGCAGAGGGGATGCCAGCCAATAATGAAGAGCAGTATGGTGCCAGCAGGTGAATGGCAGTAGGGTGCCAGCCGAGGGGGCCAGTAGGGTGCCAGGCAGGGAGAGGAGTGTAGCAGTACGGTGCAAGTGGACGGAACCGGGAGTGGGGTGGAGGAAGGATCGTGAAGGGGCCAGCCGCAACCGACAAACGAGCCATAGCAAGGGCTTTCGGGATGACGACGAAACCGAGCAGGACCGTGATGTTACTAACCGAGGGTTACCTCATCAAAGGTACAGGCCCAGCAAGCCAAGGCCTACTTTGACTGAGAGTCCGACACCGTAACGGCGACCATGAGCGAAGCGAGAAGCTTTCCGACTGCGCAAAATTCTAAGCGAGGTGTAAAGCAAGTACGGGGTAAGGGGGAGAACCGAACTCCATGAGTGTGTCAACGATGAACCGGAACGAGAACCCCACAGAGGGCAGGCCAACAGGACTGAGAAGCGGAGGGAAGATAGCCTCAACGTCAACTCCTAGGCAGTAGCCATTGTGGGAGAAGAGAGGTGGGTGGGGGAAAGTGACGATAATTCCCCGTGGTATTGAGATTTCAATCGCCAGAGGTGGAGGAGAGATGGTTCGTGGCCTATATTTCAGGTCTTATTTTGTTTTTGATATTATGGGTTATTTGTTTTAGGTACAAAAAGCCTTATGCAGTGCGAGCTATGCAGAGAAAAAAACCTATAAGTCATAACAACCACCCGCTTCACCTCTTCATGGGAATAATCAAACACCACGAAACCATGGAAAAAGCCCCCATCCCCTAGCACCTAAGATACTAATACCCCAGACACATAAGGAAACAATTCATAGAACCGGACAGGTAGAGAGACCCAAACCCTTCCTCAGGCTCCCCAGAACAAAAGAAAGTTTCGCTAAGGCCTCGAAACGCAGGCCTGAAGGAGAGGATAGTGACCGCGCATAAAAGAAAACCACCGAAACAGTGGGCCGACATCGAACCGAAGACAAAGGCTGCGCTGGTAGTTACATCGGTCGCCCCAAGGCGTTGGTGATAGCCACGGAGGCAGTGCAATACTATGACTGGGCGTAACTGAGGAGGAGAACGAGGATCGGGGAGGATAGAGAGGCAAGTGGAGCCACCGGGCAGAGAAGATGCCAGCCAACGAGGAGCAGTAGGGTGCCAGCCGGTGATGAGCAGTAGGGTGCCAGCCAGGGAGAAGATTGTAGTAGTACGGTACCAGCGGACAGAACCGGGAGAGGGAGAGAGGAAGGATCGCGAACGGGGTAGACACAACCAACAAACGGCCCATAGCAAGGGCTTTTGGGACGACGACGAAACCGAGCAGGACCGTGATGTTACTAACCGAGGCTTTCCCCATCAGAGGTACATGCCCAGCATGCCGAGGCCTACTTTAACCGAGAGTCCGACACCGTAATGCCGACTGTGAGCAAAGCGAGAAGGTTTCCGACCAGGCAAAATTCTAAGCGAGGTGCAAAGCAAGTGCGGGGTAAAGGGGAGAACCAAACATCATGAGCTAGAGTCAACGATGAGCAGGAACAAGAACCCCAAGAAGGGGAGGCTGAGGCCTCAGAACAGGAGGGAAGATGGCTTAACGTCAATCTCTAGGCAGTAGCCATCATGGGAGAAGAGAGGTGGGTGGGGGGAAGTGACGATGATTTCCCGTGGTGTTGAGATTTCAATCGCCGGAGGTGTAGGAGAGATGGTTTGTGGCCTATATTTCAGGTCCAAAAACCTCCCTTTTACAGGCATTGTCATGACCCTAACCCTGGTGACTCATCACCTGACATTACATAACTTCTCAGACTCGTAATGAGTCATATTGTCAAATTCATCACATGACTCCTTAGTATTTCTCATATAAAATCTGCCTTGCTTAGTCACAATTTGTGACATTCATCTTGTTTTTCATATGTTTCTCTTCAGCTTCACGTGATGTTCCATTATTGTTCCATCAAAATACCAAAATTTGAACAATATCAATCAATTTTCCTCCCTCATTTCTATCAGTGGGAACAGTGGAGAATGCAGAAGGCAGGGCAAGACATGTCCTTCCAGTTGCTTAGTAACCAGAGGACGAGGGGAAGGTGGTTGCAATGCAGGGGGCGCTCCAACATAAGCACATATATTAAAAAGTCTCTAATTGGCCCATAGTTCCATACCTACGAGGAAAACTAAAACTTAAGAGAAGCCCGAAAGCATTTCAACATTCCCACCAAGTAGGCACTGATGACTTGGCTGGCGATTTCCCTCATCCTCTGGGGTGTGCATTGTCCTATATTGTCTTCTGATCGGCTTCGTGCTCCGACTGTTCCTCTTCACGCTTCTTCTCTCTCTTGTTTCCTCGTTTTCGCCCTCTCTCCCTGTCTATCTTGCAATAATTTGACAAATGTTCTGATTTATCCTCGTTAATAGTGTTTAGTTCTGCCCCTGCAGTTGCATAACTCACGCCTGAAACTGCCCTTCCAAAAATATTGAAAGAACTCCTCATCAAGGACTCGGCATGGTCAATCCTCTCTGTAACTGGGTTGATAGTTACTGGCCCACACTGACCATGAGGTCGGCTATCTATAAATTAATTATTTCCACCATTTTCCTGACCAATTTTGAGCCACCTTCCGTATCAGACCTTCATAGTAAAAATGAAGGATATCTCAGAATCAGGTTATAAAGGTTCGAGGAGGGGTGTGTGGCAAACATTGATGAATAGGGCAGACACCATTCACATATATAATGCTATAAACTCTGTTGATGCCAATTGGATCACAATTCTTACATTTCTCTCTTCAGCTTACCGCATACCATGAGTGTAGTGGGAGGTCCCACGACAATTACCAACCAATACTTAATATTACATTGGTTATGCTAGTTACGTTCGGAGTGGCCAAAAATGGCTGGAAATAGCGAGGTTCTAAGCTACTTATGAGAACAATAATCGCATTCAAGATGCACTGATTCCTTCTCTGGGATATCGCATCCCAGATCAGAACACATTAAGCCTTATTCGATTTGGCCATTATCAACATCACAAGCCAGGAAATACTTACATTTTTTCCGACCTGTTCCCAACAGCCGGCCATAGTACCAGTACTTGCTTTAAAGCCCTTCCAACTTGATTTGACTGGCTAGCTAACTGTAGCTTTGGCCTTATCATCGCCGTTTCTCTCTATCTTTAGTTTCCAAATCCTCATTTCCACATCCTCTGTGCAGCAACTGGGACTACCAATACCGCAAAAACTGGCAAGAACCGCCACAGCGCTAGTACGTCCAAATAAGATTTTCCCCCATGTTTAGTCTGGAAATCGCAATGAGACGCCATAGGCTAACCCTTTGTGGCCAGAACTAGGCCCTTCAGGGCGCATATTTTGATGCAATCGTAAGTTTCAGGTCAGCCGCTCCTTATTTCGACTACTAGCGCGGTGGTGGTTCTTGCCAGTTTTTCCGGTAGCTCAAGCCCGATCTCCATATTCAGTTCAGCACGCTTTTCAGCCCTTTTCCTCATCTCCCAGATACATCGCCGGTATGGGGCTCTAATTTCTGGAGCTGAGTGATTTGTCGTGATTGCAGTATCGCTCCCTGGATGGTGGCTGCTGGCCGGCACGCGCTGATTTGACCGCTCTTTAATCTGGTTAGTACTATCCCCATGGGCGCCACTAGAAATGACCTTCAATTGGGAATCTTCTCCTAGCTGTGCATCCGGCTTAACCGTTTGTAGTGAACCTCCAACTAAACTATTATCAGTCGCCTTATATTGATGAATGGTAATCGTGAACCAAAAAAATATCGGCGGGGATCGGTCCTTTGCTTAGTGCATTAGTAAAGACCATGATAGACCAAGGATATCCGCAACAGAATAACAATTCTTTTTGTTATGCTTGCGGACATTCTCAACTACCTTCTCCGGCGCTGGATGTTGTTGCAGCAGTGCACTCGATTAGCGGTTGGGGGGCCCTGAATATGGCTGTTTTCAGTAGCAAACCTTACACTACTGGTGATTTTTAGAGACAGCCCCATACCCTCATGAAGTCTGTTTCTCTCACCAGTGTTGTAAAGGTTTAGGGTGTGGGGGATTGTGAAGTTAGTTAGTAAAGCCTGGAGTTTAGATTTAGGTACGAGTATAGGAGTGTTACACTTGGGAGGGGAAGCGGGAGACGCAAAGGGTATGGAGAGTCTGTGCAATGTCTTTCTGGTTAGGTTGGTTTTATTGGAAGCTGGAAGTTGGACACCTGATAGTGTTCGCTATTGCTTGCAATTGAAGAAGGGAAGGTGGAGAAGAGGTCCTCAGTGTGTTAAACTGGTGTGATAACCAACTACATCATGAAACCGATATATAATATATCCTGTACTCGTCCAGGCAGGAATTTCCTGGAAACAGGGATTAAAGAATACATAGTAAAACCCCTGCCGTTGTCTGAGTCCCGATTCAAGCTTGAAGCTGGTATTTTCAAATACTTCTTCCCTGGTACTAGTATAATCGTACCTCGCTGTCCCAGCTTTCACTCTGTTGGATTCCCCGCTGTCCCGGATGCAATTCCCGGAATTCCAAATTAATTTAAACAAAAACCTCACTCTCTATCACCAATAATTCGGCTATCCGGGACAGATTCCTTAGCTCTTTCCCCGATTTTGGCCATTCGTGGCAGTGAGGGGCGATTGTAATGTTTTTCAGAGTAATGCCTGGGCTGCGAAATAAGGTGGATTCCTTGGCACAAGAGTATAGTATTATTCACGAGCCGGCTCAAGCCGCCAAGAGGCTTGAGTCTAGTGTGGCCACCTCAACTAGATTTTTTTTTTAGTATCTGGACAGCTTGGCACCAGAACCCATACAAACCAGTGCCAAGATTCCGGATACCAAAAAAAAAAACATCCAGTACCCACTACCATTATCATTCAAAACAACCAACAATTGTATATAGCATCAGACTCAAGTCGGCTGGTGGACCCCTGTTCGAGCCGCCAAGAGACTCAAGTCCACTGGGCTCGAGGCCCCCCGGGGTCAAAGGGCTCGAGCCCGCTCAGCTCGTGCACAACACTATGATATTTTTTTATTGTGTTTATAATTTTTTATTGTATATATTTATTGTAGGGCAAGGCATCACATCATAAGATATGATTTATATTCCTATATGTTAAACTTGTAATAAAAAATAGCCTCATATTATTCCACAAAGAACTTATAATGCTTACAGTTTAATAAGAATTGTCCTTCATTGTTAAAATCTCAATAAAATACATTTTCAACTATTTTCAGGAAACTATACTCTTAGCAATAATAATTATCATATCATTTTGTTGAAGCTAACTTGTTTCAACTTGTATTTTCAATCTACTCCTGAGAATAATATTCTTCCTAATTATTTTTTATACATATTAATTTTTGCACTTTTGCCCTAATCCATCGAGGAGGGTAATAATAATTTATTTCTTATTGAAATTATAAAAGTGTTGCCAAACACTGATATATTTTTTCAACACTGAATGTTTTTATTGGCATATATGCTATTTTCAACTTTTATTGCGATATACTTTTATTGGTACATGCCAAGCAGGGCCTTAAACACTTGCCAGTGGCTTTCCAGAACCCTGACCCCATCTTTCCTAAGATGCAACCCCAATCGCCTACCAGGCAAACTTTAACCCCTTACCCAGGTCCTGTTGCGCAGCAAAACTAGTCGGTCCTCCGGCTTCCTCAGATAGAATGAAGTTCTCTATGGCTTTTGGTTTACCAAGTCTTCAGTATAGAGCTCGAGTATTTTAGAATTTCCAACAGTCAGTGTTGAAAATAATCGCTGCGAAGGTAATGATAGACCGTGACGGTTTTATGCGGCAGGATCGAACAGCTTATGTGGAGACACAAGACTTTTATCAAGCGGAGATGAAAATCGTGGTTGGCTGTGATTAGCCAATTGAAAGGAAAGACTTGAGGAAAGTTGTGCATAGGAAGAAAAGTGAGAAGCGAGAGAGAACAAGAAGGAAAGCAAAACGAAGGTGAAAACATTTTCATACCTTGCGCGCCCTTCCACTAGTGGGTACGTATACTATGTCTGCCCTAAAGTGCGGGCGGATCCCGCACCAAGTCGGACCATTAACCTGTTATTTCCAACAGAATGTTTTAGGAAGTGGAACTAGGGGAAGCCGGATGTAAGAGATTAATGTTTTCTAGAAGTTGGGATGTATCAGTGTTGCTCAGTGATGATTGGGAAACCAAAGGCGGTGGCAGGACTCTTAAGGATTGTGGAAGATTAGGGGAATAGTGTGAGAGAACAAAACAAGAAAAGGGAGAAGGGAATAAGGTCTTGGGGGAAATTTTGAAGGAGCTGTGTGAGAAGAGCGAAAGGCTAAACGAAGACGTGAGGGACCATGAAAGGTTTTGTGTAAAGTCAATATGTGCATAGCTTGTCTAATTGGCCCCCTCTATTGGGCTTCTCTCTTCATGACCAAATCAAAATCTAATATGGTAACCGCCGTCTCGCCCTTCTTTCTGCTTAGCTGCCCGTCCACCCAACCAGCCATTAGCTAACAACGAAGAAATTAAGCGACCCCGGGCTCCAATTCGCAGCTAGGATTCTTGTGAGAAGCCCCTCCCAGAAGCACGATACGATATCATACCCCAAAACCCCCCCCGCCCAAACAATGTGGTTGCGGGTATAATAACATATCTCTTAGCAAATACCCATGCAAGCGATTTCAGATCTTAAACCTCGGGTAATGTATTTATTTAAGGGTATGAGAGGGACAGTACTGTACTCGGGTAGAGACGAAAAAATCGCAAAGGTTATGGTGGCAAACGAGGAATAGGGGGATGATCTATGTAGCGGTGGGGTGAAGAGCGATTAGCTTGCGAAATATCTTAAAACCGGGCTGTTGCACAACTCAGGTAGATATTAGGATAATGGCTGCTCAGAACACAACATGGCCGGCTGTGGAGCAAATGGTACTTGTAAAGTTTACGGTATAGCAAAGTGGGGCATTATCTTCCTTGAATCACCATCCGGCTTCCTAGCGTCTGCCGATCCCACCTTTTTCCAAACCGCTTCACTCTCTACTTCCTTCACTACGAGATCATGCTACCGATTTTTTCGTCCCTACCCGAGTAGATTCTCCACTCCACTCCACTTCATTTCGCTTGGCTGTTGATTGCGTTTGTGAGAGACTATGAAAAGGGGTGGGAAATCAATGTCATAGACTGGGGCGGATAAAAAATCATCTGGGAGAGTAGAGAAAATCTATTGAAGGGGTGAAAGAAACCGGGAGTGAGGATTCTTCCCAGCCTGTGGAGGGAGTCCTCCTCGAGGTTCTATGAGTGGAGCTTGTTCTGACTCACTCACTCGCTCGCACATCTCACGTGGTTGGCACCATATGTCCTATCCGAGTACCCTTCGTGTTGTGTTGAAGCCGTACCTGCTGTGGCTAGCTAAGGTAATTTTAGTACAATACAGGTAATATACGCTCTCCGCACACCCACCTCCCTCTAGGATTACCCCCCCCACGCATAATTAGCGGCAGCAACACCTCCCCCACCCACTACCACTCTCTCTTCCCCTTGTCCCGCCGAGTGATCCGATTGGAATATACCGGTCTCGCAATCTTGGAGCAGGTTTCCAAACTACATCGTGTTGACGTTTTGTGCACCACATAATAATTACTGCTTCTAAGGGTGGCGGAGAGGAAGGGGGTTGGTGATTAGTGTTTCGTTTTATGATAGAGCAAACGGACCGGGGGAGAAGTAATTCTAAGGTTGCCACTGGCAATAATTTGACGACTGCCCTGATCCATCTTCGTTAACAGTGTTTAGTCCCCCGTCTCCATTTGCATGACTCACTCCTAGAGCAACCCTTCCAAAAATGTTCAAAGAACTCTCAATCAAGCATCCAGGATAGTCAATCCTGTCAGTAGCAGACCCTCTCTCTAACATGAGCTTTCCTATCTATACATTTATTAGTTCAATGCAGTTCCCTGACTAATTCAGTGAACCCAAGCGTGCAGTCCGTCCGTCTTCGGTCCGGACGGGACGGACGGCGTACCTGAAAGGACGCCCGGGACGGACGGGTATCTTGGCGTCCGTCCGGAAGACTGCCCGGGACGGACGGGCGGGGACTGCAGGTGTCTCTCAGGTTGCGGAATCTGCCTTGCGCCTCCACGTGACGGGTGGGCCCTGAAGGTGACGGGACAGGAGGTCCCCCGAGGTAATTGGCGTAGAAAACAGGTAACGGCTGATTACCGAGGAGTGAGATAAGGCTTCTAACATCCGAGGCAATGGCTTAAGTTCTTATGAAATTGTTCATATAAAACTATAAGTTATGTGTGTATATATTGTGTATCGGGAGAATTTGTAGTTTTGAGAGATGGATATATGGTGGATATAAGGTGGATACACCTGGTTGTTATAAATAAATCAGCTACCATTGACGAAGAAGCTATTGGCTCACATAGAGTTACAACCACCTTCTTCTACTACCGCAATAAAATTACTCGTATATTCCAGAAGAATGCGTGACTTGAATTTATTCCTAAAGCTATATAGAACAACCTATACCCGCCATCCTACTCACACCAGTCGTGCGCATACATACAGAGTATTTAATTAGGAACCAAAGTCTGAGACGAAAGGTGCTAGCGATTTATAGGCCTGACAGAAAATTTGCAGGGACTATAGGTGACGGCCGGGCCCTGCAGACGACGCCAGGGCCCTGTAGGGGACGTCAATCCATCAAGATGACGGCCGGGCCCTACCGGCAGATCCCGTTCCCAATAAGACTGCAGGGCCCGGCCGTCAACCCATAGGACTGCCGTCTTTATGAAAGACGGACGCCTTGCCCGGCCGTCCGCACCCACCTTGCCCGAGACGCCCGGGACTATAGCCCGCCAGGGCCCTGCCGTCCGCCCGGGACGGTTGGGAACACTGATGCAGGTGTAAGGTTGCTAGAACCAAGAATAGTTAGTATCTGCTCCCTCCCTCCATCCCCCACTCCATTGCTAACCGGGCCCCCCAAGACATATACAGAGGTTGTATCCAACACCGCGACGCCTCTGTCATCTGCTTCAAGGTATTGGAGGTCATTCCATTCACTAGTGAGGGGAAGAGAATGGGGATCGTCATCCAATCCATGGCCGGTGAAAAGGGCAAGGAACCGGATTTTCTTGGTGCCTGTCCGGAGGAGGTAAACTCTAACGCTGGGGACATCTGGTTCTATCGGAAGGGGGCATGTACCGTCAAGTCTTCGGCTGCGCGCAGGCTGGGAACGGCTGGATGGAGAGTGCGATAATACGAGTGCTGTCGGTAAATATAATAGTCAAGTTTTTGGGTGGAGCATCATAACGTTTGATGAGTTTGAACTTTCTTGTAACATACAGTCAACTCTCGCTGTCCCTGATCTCCATAATACGGATGCCTAGCTGCCCGGTATGAAATGCTGTGAATTCAGGAAGATTTCACAGCCAAACTCGGCCTGTTGTCCAGGATCAATCGTTGTACGGGACAGATTCTTTAGATTTTGGTCATCCGGGATAGCGAGGTGTTACTGTATTTAAATTACCCAATCTTGGTCTTCCGGATTTGTCGTAGTATGCACTAGATTTACACTGCCGCCGCACTTTCCTTCTTTAGTGATGCTACCGCTATCGCCCCAAACACAATACTTTTTTTTTTTTTTTTGTTAATTCCGTGGTATGATTTTAGGTACATGAGTAGCACTCCCTAGGGTCCAACCGCTGCATTTGGGAAATATCCCATGGCAAATAAAAACCCAAATCAAAAACAAAACAAAAGAAATAAAACAAAAACTATTCACTAATACCTAAGTATAAAATCAACGTGAGTAATTCCCAACCTATGAGATTCTTCCAATTCCATCCTGAAACAAACTTCAAGACAGCACCTGTGTTGCCCGCATAAATGCAAAAACATTCTTATCATCAGGAAAATTCAACTTATTCAAGGAAATAAACGAAATCAAAAGCTTCATCATATCCCATCCTTTCTTGTTCTCTTTCCATACCAATGAATCTGGGGAATTATCAAATGAAAACTCCGAGTGCCTTACCCTAGCTTCCGCCAGGGCAGGGCAACCGGTTATAACATGTTTAAAACTCTCTTCTTCTTCTTCACACCTCGGGCATAGAGAAGATCCATCAGGGTCCCTCCAATCCTTGTGTGCTTTAAGGTAGCTCCTACCGGCCCTCATCTGATGGATGCGTGCAGCGGTAAACTTTCGTGATGTCATGAATCGCCAGCATGTTCTGAACGGTGGCCTGTAGCCATAGTAGTCAGGGTAGTTGCGCAATTTCCATTTTTCGTAGATGGCTTCCCTAACCGTTTTGATCGTGTCATCGTAGTACGTGCACTCTTCCCCACTAGGCGGTGACCATATATTGGCCCCAAACACAATACATCTATGATAATAATATACTCCATATTTCCAATGGTCTTGCGGGGTAGGTTTGTCAAAACTAAGTACCCTTCGTCGGCTAACCTAAGCATTCTAGTAATCCCAAAAATACTTGAATAAAATGTGTAAACTCCTATGTCCGGAGTCGCTTATTAAGCAACGAGTTCTTGATGTGAGTCCTCTGGTTGCATTAAAGCTGGACACTCCGATCATTGCCATGGATACTACACGCAGGCCCGAACAACCCAACCTCCGACAAGCTTACCGCAAATTTCAACTATTCTTATATATTGGTATTCCTCTGGCAAAGATTTCTGGAAGCGGTTATTCGACTTTAGACTTTTTCATTTGAGAGCGCACGCTGGTGCTTAACCTTTAAGTGACTGTCATCGCTGGGGCAAACGGTTGGTGCCATATTGTTGAGTGTAGTACTCGCGCCGAGAATAAGTCCTGAGACAACGGGCGCAACCACAAACCCCCCCAAATTCAACCCTGACGATAGCTACTACAATGGCAACCACAACTGTAATGTCTATAATACCAAATGCCTCTATATTAGAGTCCCTCCCTCTCTTGAGGAGCCAAATATTCGGTAGGTCTTTCATCTTGACTGTCGTACCGTATCGGCTTAAGCAATTGTGGTATTGCAATGGTTGGGGGTTGTGGGGAATTGTAGTGGCATCCGTTGTCTCAGGACTTATTCTCGCCGCGAGTAGGGTACGGGCAACCACCCTAGTTGTGTTGTGGAGATGATAGGACGGCGTTGAGGGTAAACCACTAGTTGCGCACACATGTTTGTTAGTCCTATTTATTTAGCAGTGGCGCGCATCTGAGAATAGAATAAGTTCTCTCACATCTACAACGTTCACCCATCCAATACATATGACTGCTGGGGCATTCATCCCCGCTTTGTATAACATCATAATGTGGTGGGGGAGGTAGAGCAGATGGATATAAAATTCTTGCCAAATTTCTACTCTAAGGATTATCTATGATATCAGAGAACACAGGAAGGATATACTAAACTAGGGGCCTAGGGTCTCTATTCGTATTTGCTGTGCCATCTATCTCCTATGTCATTACTACTAAGTAGGTGATAGACAATAAGAGCAGTAGTGCAACTTTGTCTGGTGGTGAACAAGTAGAAGACAGTGTAAAAAAGGTCATTGGACATGAATTCAACACCTGTCTTCCATCCTCAGAGTGAACCAACAGGCGCAAATACGAATGTGTATTCTCCGCCAACCCTGTACTCTCCAAATCCTGGGTCAAAAAACTCCTGAGATTAGATTTCAGGAATTTTTTATGATGTCTGACAGCAGATTTCATCCATCTTCCCGGTGTCCTTGAGTGCACAGATTGGCATGATACGAAGGGTAGATGTGTGTGCATTGTCAGAACCTTCCCTGGTTGCTAACTAGATTCAAAATTTCTGAATTGGGATGGTCTCTTCTTAAGAAGTTTCAATAAAAGATTACCTTTAGTAAAATTGTTTAAGCAATCAGTGGGAGCATGCCAATTGTGTTGGATTTTACATTGTAACATGTGTACATGTTCCGGTAACGGTACACAGGAGCGGGCAGTGCAGGATCTCCTATGTTTAGTTGATTTATATTTGGTTTATTTGATTTGATTTCAGCTTCACCACTGTCTCTGAGTCAGATAGGCTATGCTATTATATTGCTATGTTTAGTTTGCTTTGCTAGAAGTTTATATTTAGGATTTGGGTATGGAATAGTCATGTAACACTGGCAAAGGCTGAGCATTGTTTCTTTCTTTCTTTGGTGTTGCAGGATTAGAGGATTCCAGTGTGTGCGCAGCTACTGGTAATGATCGTGATTGCAGCAAGGCTATCGCTCAGGGTTTTGTATTTAAACTAGTCTCCTGGCTAGCAGGAGACAGCAGACTTCGACAGACCTTAAGTCTAAGAATACACTTGGTTGAATGGCAATCCTTTAGTCCTATTTGTCCTTCAACAATTATCCCTTACTCCCGGTCCCTTGAAGCCTCCCTTAGCACTAGCGTTAGCAGATCTACCACCGGTCCTATTGTATTTTCGTTAGACAGGAATAAACCTGTTAGACACATAAGGGCATAATAGAAGCCATCATTGTGGCTATAGTCAGCATTGAGGATGTTGCCCAGCATTATCAACAGCCTTCAGTAACGGGGTTCTAATGATTGATTTGAACTGACCAATGAAATCAGAATAAAAATACAAGTACGAAGCGATTAAAGAAGTGTTTTAAGAAGGGATTCTCTACATAATTACCAGAGGAGTTATTTTTTAAGAGATTTTTTCTTGACTCCTGATAATTCAGCCTGCTAGGATACTTAAGGAATCTTCAAGTATCATACTTTACTGGTTAAACTGGTGGTATGCACTTTGGCATGATGATGTCTCACCCAGATGCAGTACTTGTACTACTAGTAGTACTTTGGGAATAGTAGAGCTGCTGTAAATCAGAGAAAATAGTAGTAAACGACAAAATAAAAATACTCAGTAGGGAATCAAAAGAGTCAGATATAACACTAATACTGTCCATATCCTCAGACCACTTGCAGTATCAGTCCTTGTAGTATAGTTTACAAAATTTCAAGCTAGATTACAGACAATGATCCGTGATCGCATAAACAAAGAGAAGATGCTTGCAGGCGAGAGCTCCACTATTCCTTCACGTACGAATTAAGGCCTGAACGAGCTTCTTGTATTGCAAGCTGCTGGCCTCTCAACGAAACTACTTAGACGACAGCATCTCTGGGGTGCCCGGACCTATTCCGCCTGTACTGCTTCCTACCTGCCACCCTATCTTCTTATCGCAAAACCCAACTTACACTTCAGAATCCTGCACCAACCACCTTCCCTTCAACCTATTTCAAGAACCCTTGGTTGAGCTCTCCTTCACAGTCGACTACGATTATACCACCACTAGATGGTTTGCCATTGTTGTGAATATTGGCTGCCTGATCTTAGACATGTGTAAAGTTACCATTGGCTTAGGCAGTCTTATAGGGCCAAATTTCTCCCTCTTCACAGCCAGACACCCGCTCAGGGCCAAGATAACAGATGGGAGATGCTGGCCAAATTACAGCATGCCCATCAGGATACAGGAGGAGTGCTGGCTTCCTAAGAATGTTATTGTCCTACTGGCTGTGTGAATAGGGCGTGGGAGCAGGATTAGTATAGGAAGTGTTGTGAGAAAGGATGTTCTGCCAGGATGTCGGGTAGTGGGAAATCAGGTGGGGGTTATCAGTATTATGGATAAGGATATTTTGAAGTGCTTTCAAAGGACAGGGGGAAGGGAGTGCTTTGGAGCTTCCAACACCTAAAGTTCCTTCTGTGGGAGAGGATGATATTAAGATGCTTATGCACAGATGTAACGACCCTACAGATAGATAGCTACAGTGGACTAGACTCAAGTGGTATACCAAGAGGTAACCAGAGTGAGACTAGACCAGTATACTCAGTATACTACTGGTAGGCATGAGTTGGTACAAGTTCCTACAAAGTGACTTGGTGACATAGTGTTGGACAGGGTAGCCCAGGTAGACCAAAGTTACCCTGCTAGTCAGGGTGGCCTTTGGAGGGCATGTTCATGTAAAGTTAAGGAAACATAACGTTAGTAAACATTGCACGGGTCTCCGAGGCAACAGTATATCTGGTAGCCCCGACTCTGAAAGAGACTGAAGGCGTAAAGGGATCAAGTCACCCTACCTTGGGAACATTATTACCCTATCTTGAGAACCCAGTTACCCTACCGAGAGACTCCAGTTACCCTACGTTCACCAACCAAGTTATCCGAGGACTTAGGGGAAAGTTATCCCACTATGGTTGGGCTCTTGGATATATATAGTGCTGCTTCGTATGGCATGAACCGGGCTATTAACGGTGCAGGGGTGGTCCAAACCTCCTGTAACATTGAGGGGAGATTCCTAACACCCCCTTCCTGCCCCAGCATTGGTACAGCGTGACAGAACTGTATAGCTGTGTAGTTGTGTGCTTCCTAGTAAAGTGAGATTCATAGGAACACCTCTACAACACAGCATGAGTTGTGCCCCTCCATCCGATCAGAAGCTGTTCGCAGGATATATAGCAAGGGGCGTGAGGGTGACCGCCTCCTGGGGCGACACCTGGATAACGTCTGGGAACCACCTATAGGTATACCTTGGCCTCCGAGTAGTAGTATGGTTAACTGTAGAGGGCTTGGGGCTGACTGGGGAAGCTGCAAGGCTTCCAGGACAACCACCCCAATGCCAGTCCCAGGCTACACCGCGAACTGTAGCATTACCATGGGTTATTAGTGGACTCTAGAGGTGTGAGTCTTGTGATGATTTAAGAGGGTCCTGCATGGTTGACTGTGGATAGCCCCCATGCAGTCAAGCAGCAGGAGATTTCTTATCGAGGGACCATGCAGTCCGGTTTAGAAGCTTAGTATAGCCAAGTAGATTAGCCGATGGACTGCATAGCTTGTATAGCCGAAACCACCGCTGGGCCAGTGAGTCCCAATGTATATTATCTGTATGGTGGGTATGTTGGTTGGCCACTAACATACTACCAATAGGAACGAGTTTTCGCTCATGCAGATGTAGTTGGAGAGACAGCACCGGGAGCACTTCCTATTTGTGGAGATAGTTAATATCCAACCGGTCCGACTGCTTCCGAGTGTTAGCTCACTCTAGGCAGGTGAGTTGGATAGCCCTGAGCTGAGCAGGGTTCTCGCGAAAGGTCAGCATGGTTGACGGGTGTCCCCTGGATTTACATTATTCTACTTAACTAAAGCGAGGGAGACCCTATTCTGATAACCAACGATCCTCGAGAGAACTTATTGAGTGAAGCTTTCAGGCTTAATGATATTAAGTTTTACGGCTTGATTCTACTTTGAATTATTTTTATCTTTACTTTGATCCTTACTTCTACTTTGAGTCTTCGGTGGGGTCGCAATCTTAGGATCCCTCTTCCTACAGAGTGCCCCCGTTACATAACCAACGATCCTAGAAAGCACTTATTGAGTGAAGCTTTCAGGCATAATGATATTCAGTTTTACCACTTGATTCTACTTTGAATTATGTTTATTTTGATCCTTGCTTCTATTGTGAGCCTTCGGTATGGTCGCAATCTTAGGATCCATCTTCCTACACAGTGCCCCTGTTACTAGAGACTACACAAGTCAGAAGTGAAAGTGAGACGAGTGAAGGGGGAGTTGAAGGGGAGAATCGAATAGAGGTCATATAACCCACTTGTTCAGTTCTGCAGTAATATCTAAAATACAGCTACTATTCAAAGACGTGGGATAGTAGTTGTCACAGCTCCACAAGACTCTATAGCCTTTCTATATTACAATTAAACATGTTTTTATTAGCGTTTCCTTGGCCTCACTGCCTTCACCTCCTTCCTAATATGTTTCTTTGGCCTTATTGCCTTCACCTCCTTCCCAATATACTTGATAATTGCACTATATGCAATAGCTACTTTTGTATTATGATTGTTCAGAGTGATCTCTGTATTCTTATCAGAAAGGGTTACCTCAGTATCCTTATAGTCAAGGTCAGCTCTGTAATCCTATCTTAAAAGGTTGCCTCAGTATCCTTATAGTTGGGGGTTAGCTCTGTATTCTTATTGTCATAAGTTACTTAAATATCCTTATTCTTGAGTTACATTTGTATTCTTATCTTCAAGTTAAGTTTTGTCAAACCCAGATTTCTCCACATTTCTAATGAATGCCACAAACAGGTTGGAGAATATCTAGGTACTTTGTATGTGATCTGAGACAAGAACTTCTGCGTAAATATTTAAATGTTGAACCACTCAGGCTGTATGATTGCCTACACACTTTAGCCTTCTTATACTCTGAAACAAGTGAAAATTGTAGGCATTTCTTACTTATTTTATCATTCTTCTCCGGCAATAGTTCATACAATTTCTCAAAGACTGGTAGACCTCTTCTGCCTTGTGGCTTTGTATACCAAGCAACATGAGAACAGGGATTCTCCCAGTGAACTGTACTATTTCTTTGGCCAATTATTATGTGATCTCATTTGTTTTCCATTTCAAGATGGTCTCTCTTATACAATTAGCCCTCCTTAAATCTTGAGGACGTGTTATCAGTGGTTGAGTTGTAGTAAGTATTGGATATTGAGTTATGACAGAGAATGCAGATAGGAGAAGGAGTAATGTTTAGAGAAAAGCTAGAAGAAAAGCCAAAGTGCCTTAAGGTGAGAATGAGAGAATTGTAAGTTCAGATATAGGAAAAATGATTCTTTTTCTCTCTATTGACCAGAAGTGGTAATAGGAGAAGGGAAGAGACCAATTAAGTAGTGTAGTACTGAAACAATGAATTCCGGCCAGTAGATGATTGTTTAGTCATAGGTCTTCCAAGCTGAACTAACTCAGAACAAACAAAGAGAAATGATTAATAGGCGAGAATATCTTAGCAGAATAAAAGTGGGCACACACCGCTCCCACTTCAAGGCACTACTAAAGTATTGTCGATCACGAACACTGGAACTGCTGTTGAAAGAAATTGTGAAGTGAAAATCTGTCAAGTCACTGAATGTCTAGGTACAAGTAGTCCTCTCCATATTCCCTTGTGCTTACTCTTGGCTTGAAATTCCACAATACAACTGGCTGATTACAAATCACTCCCTTCCCAGAACCCACTATACCTTCATACCCCGCTTTAACCACTAACTAAAAGAACTAAAAGGCTCACTCAGGCCTATCAACTTAAAGAAATAAAGTATCTAGCTAACCTTTCATAGTCCAATTTGAGACCCCACAGTACCTTATAGATCAATATCATATTATTGGAATCCACATGTACTGTTCAAATTAGATGTAGTTAGCTGAAGATCATTAAGCATAGTGAAGTATTTGTATAAGAGACTAGAATTGGTAGGTCAAGGAAGAGTTTTGTCCACTTATTGATGTTATTATTTAAGCAAAAGTTTCTTGCTCTTTTTCATCTTACTTTACTATTTGTTACAAATGGTGACTAAGCAAGGCAGATTTCACATGAGTAATACTTATTAGTCATAAGGTATGTTGGTTTCACATAATGAAGTCAGTTGACTCATAATATCTTACATTACTACCTAATAACGTGCTATCGTTATGTTATGATTGGTTGATTGTTTGATAACTTACGATTGTAAGTTATATGAGGTAATGACTTTTGCATATGACTTCTATTATAAGTCATGGGTTTCACACATCTGACTCATTTGAGGGCATAATTTACTTTATTGGTTGTGATTGGTTAAAAGTATGTTGTGCAGTAACTCATATGCGTTATCTGATAGATTTCACGCTATAACTCAGTTATAAGTCATAGAAGTTATGTAATGCGAAGTGATGACTCACCACGGTGAGGGTTATGAAAATGCCTATTTAAGGCAGGCCTTTGGGCTTGAGAGATAGGCACGAACCATTTCCTCTACACTTCCAAATAAGACTATTGCCGTCGTCTCACTATTCTTTACTTTCTCTACCTACTGAGTAAGGGTTTATGTTGCTCTCAGAGAGAGTTATATCTTGCAGCAGTGAATGCCTTCAGCTCAAGTCGATGGGTGGCTCAAAAAATCGTTACCAGAGAAAGACTGTGGATATGTGAACAGCACATACTAGAAGGAATGCCCAGCTAAAAAAACAAAAATTGTAAGCTGGCTGAATGATGAAGGGGTCTTGCTTGCGGTCAGGGAATATATGTTCAGAGTGGGACAAGGGATATCAGCATTAGGATTGGCAATAGTAATAACTGCTTATGTAGAGGTGGTTGAGAGGGAGAAGCACTTTGTAGAGTTTTGGAATATAATAACAGAGAGGTAGACAGGGAACGATTAAGCAAGAGGAAAATAGGAATTGAAGCATGAACAGAACAATCATAGCTATGAAATATTGGGGTCAAATATTGTAAAGCTGGTCAGGATGAGTTTATTGACAGATATGAGCATTGTGATATAGTTGAATACAGTTCAAGAGTTTTTCTACTCTGATACCAAGAGCTGCTGAACTCTTCTGGCTATTGGACTGAAGAGGATAATATTGTTCCTTCTGTTCTTCTCCCTAGTTAAAAATAAAAAATCATAATCACCCACGATGAATCAACTTTCTATGTCAATGATGTCTGTCCATTCAAGTGGCTTGAAGAAAATAAGCAACATTTATACCCAAAGAACCGAGAATGTGGTATTATGATATCTGTATTTCTAACCCAATATGACCACAATTGCATTCCATACACTATTCCTGATGAGGAAATTGAATTTCCGCAACTTCCCCGCTACTGAGTATCTTGAGTATGGGAAGGACCATTACTGGGATAGTAATAAGATGGTACAGCATATTTTAAAAATTGTACTACCAATTTTTGAGGTTGCTTATCCACACGGTTAAGGAGTTTGGGTATTTGACAATGCTACGAACCATGTGATCTATGCAGAATATACACTAGTAGCTAATCAAATGAACTTCAAGCCAGGAGGACAACAACCAGTTATACAAGAAGGCTTTATTCACTCTAAAGGCCAGCCACAACCAATGACCTTTTCTGACAATTAAGTTAACCTAGCAGTTAGCGGACTCCCAAAAGGAATGAAACAAATCCTAATAGAGCGAGGGCTCTATCACCCTAAGCTCCGCCCTATATGCAAGGATCCTAAAGGGAAAAGAATTTGTAAGTCAGAAGGTTTTAACTTTTATTTTCAATACATACTAAGTCTGCAAAGAGACTTTCTTAAGCAAACAGGGAAACTGCAAGAAGAATTGGAGTCCAAGAGTCATATTGTTCTCTTTCATCCACAGTTTCATTATTAATTAAAGTTCATAGAATATTTCTGAGCATGTATAAAGTATGAGCTAAGGTAAAATTGTGATTATGAGATGGAAGGCTTACGAGAAAATGTGCCTCATGCCTATTCTAATGTTTCTATTTCAACAATATGGAGGTTTTATGGTTAATGTATTCCTACTATGGATGCCTATCATGCTGGATACATCTATGGTATGAAGGACTTTCAACATCATGTCTATCAAAGTCACAATAAAGTTAAGAAAAAGGATGTGGATAGGGAGCATATTGCTTTAAGATATGGGCAGTATTCTTTTCTCAGAGCAAGCATGTTGATTCTATCAATTAAGTATACAGGTATATTGTTTGAGTAATATCTTATGCTTTACTTGGTACTTGTAGTGCCTAAAAGTTCTCTTTTTCCTGTAATATTACTTCCGTTCTCCATACAAATTACACCAACTTCAAACTCTTACCTTTCCAAACTAGTGCAGATTTTATAAATTTAAGAGCAACAACTGATAGAGCACCTCAAGGAGTACACATTTTCGCTCTTAAAAACAAAAAATAGTATCTTTTGGTGGAGTAGTAGGCTATTAATCTTAGATGATAATTTGCACTAAAGTGCATAGATTATGACTGACTGGCACTGTAGAATGTCATTGGCCAACTTTCTTTCTCTCTCATGATCCTAGAAATGCTTAACCTTGCGGAACCAGATCTCCGCTTGTTCTAGTTGGGATTCTGGTAAGTCCAATACTAAAATTTCAGGCTTGGCACAAAATCTGACTGGAATATCCTTCATGCTTTAGAAAGTAGAATGGCAAAAGAGACTCGCCAAGAGTATGGTATTGAAATAGTTCACTTTTTTTTTCCTACAGTTACTATAAAGAAGACTTGTGTTTTTTGGCCTACCATACATTCCTTACTCTATCGACCATTTTCAGATAAGGCCCCTATTCCCACAACAAGAAGCCAGGCCCCCTGATACTACTAAGATCAGAACCCAAATAGAGATACTCAATATAGTGAGAAATAGGGTAGACCATTAACAAATTCTATTAAAACTAGTGGATATTGGATACACTCTGCCTGCTATTTTTTCTTATTTTTTGTTCTGACTTGTAATAGCATTGAAGTCTTAATCACTGATAGCATCCACTCTCTCCTTCATGTATCTTATAGCCTTTTCAAAAGCTTTCATGCTTTTCACAAATCTTTCAATCTTGGCTGTATCCCCTTGAAACCCTTTCATCGTGCTGACTGTGCAGAAAAGGCTAAGTTTTCAGTTTCCAAGTTTATATCTTTGAGTTCTGCAAACTTTTCATCAGAATAGTGGTGAGATTTCTTGTGCTTCTGATTGGAATAGTGGTGAGATTTTTTGTGCTTCTGATCAGAATAGCCAAGGGATTCCTAGTGCTTCTGATCGACATTGTTCTTAATATCATAATTGCCTTTTCTATTGTCATGTACAACAATCGCCCTGCCCCAAAAGGTTGCAGTCATCATAATTCCTTCAAAGGTGAGAGTTGGATTCATTAAGCTCCAATCTAGAAACATGAGTTTATTACCTTAATCACTACCATAACAACTGAAATAATCGGTGAGTATACTATTTAGTTGAGTATTACCCACTTCAGAAACGGGAGTAAGAACAACTGAAATAATCGGTTAGTATACTATGTAGTTGAGCATTACCCACTTCAGAAAAGGAAGTAAGAACACAGCAAGAACTGAGCTGCTCACTCCTCTTGAGACAAAAATAAACCACACCCCCTACATTACCAGAGGTAACCCCAATCACATAGCACACCAACTGATTGTTTGAGTTTTTAGGTTAATATCAGGAGGAAGCCAAAACTCCTAAGAAAATGTGCGAAAGTCATGGAGGAAATTTCGAGACACTGGAAACAGAGTTTGGGGAGAGGACATGGTATTAAGAAATGAAAAGAAAATGAAAAGAAAATGTTTGACTGTCAAGAATGTTGTCAACAAACTGCAAACGAAAAGTGAAAACAGAGACTGCAGAAGGCAGAACCTTGAGGGAGGAAGAAGAACAAAGGGGAAGGGGAAAGGTTTGCTTGCCTAAATGCTGATAGGCATTCCTGAGCTACGGTTACCCTGCTATCGGCCAAATTTTGATAGCCCCCAGCACCAGAATACCATACCTAGAGTACTCCACAGTACGAGGACTGTGATATGGCTGAATCAACACACGCATATGCCCTGCCACGCATCCTCAGGCTAAGGCCTATGGATCCCCTGTTCTCACCTCTTGCTCCGCCATACCATTCGTTACTCTTAACCACTGCAATATCGTCTCAATCTGCTTTTTCTCGCCTTGGGAAGAGTTAAAGCGAAGATTCTTCAGCTTTCACTATTACCCTGAACCCCACTTCGATAGTTATAAGTGCAGGGAACTTTTAGCGCAATCATACCCGGAGCATTCCCGGTTCCCGGTTCTGTTCATTACAACTCCTTGTTGGTCAGTCTTTGATCAGATGTCTTCCTCGGGTCTTCCACACAAGTTCACTCCTCTTGCCTCTCCTACAGCTTGGTACTACGACATCTCCGGCGATCACGAGAATGGATATAGTACTATCATGAACACTAGCACTGGCCGGGGTGTGAAGCTATTGTATTTAAAATCAAAGGCGGGTTTGTTTGCCTTCTTGTGATCATTGGTTACACAAGCGAGATGAGAAACTAAGGGGCTGTTTGGCAAGGTGAAATTTGAGCTGTTCGCAATCTCAAAT
>Ga0307510_10001054_pt1 | contig 29259 bp, 33 predicted proteins | sample 12_EM_MG_FD_207224 | JGI IMG/M metagenome (GOLD analysis project Ga0307510, IMG submission 207224) | Populus trichocarpa ectomycorrhiza microbial communities from riparian zone in the Pacific Northwest, United States - 12_EM | ecosystem: Host-associated > Plants > Roots > Unclassified | place... | reverse complement strand
ACGTCCACCAACTTACTCTGTTTAAGTGTGTATGAGATACAGGAACCTGCATCGACATTTTACACCACGGAGAACGTGCCAACACTCACCTCACGTCTAGATGCTCTCACCGACGCAACGCGGAAGGAGCTCGAGAAGCAGGGCTTCGCTCCGGAGCGTATTCGGAACGAGCGCATGCTTAATATGCGCTTCAATGGTACGGATACTGCGCTTATGGTCCTTCCCGAGGCCGGCGAGGACTACCTTGGCGCCTTCCGCCGGGCGTACAAAGCCGAGTTCGGCTTTTTATTGGACGAGGCGCGTGTCGTTGTGGACGACATCAAGGTTCGCGGTATCGGCAAGACCACTGATGAGCCTGGTCAATCGGTCTTCGATGAGCTTGACCAGTTGCGAGTCCGAGCGGTCGAGGCCGAGAGTGCGGCGACCCGTCACTCAGTATATTTTGACAAGATTGGCCGAGTAGACGACACGCCCGTCTTTGAACTCGGAAAACTGGCTGTTGGAGACGCTGTGGATGGGCCCGCAGTCGTGATTGATGACACGCAGACAATTGTGGTGGTCCCTGGCGCGAGGGCTGTATTGACGAGTAGGCACGTAGTTATGACGCTGTAAGAGGTGCTGTAAGTGGAGAAGGGTGGGATGGTGGGATAGAAATGTACGCCAGTTTGGGTTGAGGCATAGCTACGAGGTAATAATTGTAGGAGTAGCAAAAATAACGTTCACACTGCAGAACCTAGGGAAGAAAAGGGTGGCCGCTGTATCGGCTCACTCCTGGGACCGCCAACGAGCAGGCCCTTGGCTCCGCCATTTATGAGACGTTGGTTATAACTTCCCTTCCATCCCACATTGGGCGTCTATTTGTCGTCCTTCAAGTTCCCCTTTCTCCACAACACAACAATCGCCCCTGTCCCTGGTATCATAGTTCTGGGATATGTCAACGAAACCCATTGGGTCTTTTAGCCAGCTCTTTCCTCCGAAGCCAACCTGGACTGCGGAGGACGTACCTGATCAGACGGGGAAGACCGTCATCATCACAGGCGGTAACAACGGCATTGGAAAGGAGACCGCAAAGGTGGAACCACTTTCTTAATTCGTTATTTCCGTTTCTTTTTCGCTGATTTGACGAGCGATGCTTTCACAGGCGCTGCTCTCGAAGGGCGCCAAAGTGTACATCGCCGCGCGCTCAGAGGAGAAGTCACAAAAGGCGATCGAAGAACTCAAGCAGGAGACGGGAAAGCACTCGGTCTTCTTTCTCAAGCTCGACCTAGCGGACCTCGTCTCCGTCAAGGCCGCCGCAGAGGAATTCATCGGAAAGGAGTCCGAGCTTCACACACTTTACAACAACGCGTGAGTTTGTCCTACTCAGCCTGAGTGCGCGCGCTTCCGCCCCACCGGCACGAAGAGCGGCACACCGTGATGCCCACCCACCCCAACTAACACGACGGGCTGGCTGGCTGGCTGGCTGCAGTGGCGTGTACGCGGTGATCGATAGGATCACGAGTCAAGGCTACGACAACCAATTCGGGACGCACGTCTTAGGTACGGGAAAACGGGATTTACTTTGCTCAGCACTTTTCGCGCGTCGTTTCAAACGCTGAGATAAGATGATCACTCTCGCCTGCAGGCCACTTTTATCTCACCAAGTTGCTCCTTCCCGTTCTCACGGCGACCGCAAAGAATGCTCCTCCCGGATCTGTGCGCGTCGTCCATGTCAGCTCCCTCGGCCACTACATGACGCCACCGGAGGGCATACAATGGTCCACGCTCAAACCCGGAGACGACTTTCTCGCACTGGCGAAGAGGATTGGCGCGCTCAAGCTATATGGTCAGAGCAAGCTGGTAATATGTATTTAGCTTTGGACATTGGCCGCTTCTAATCTGCCGCGTTATAGGGCAACATCCTCGTCTCGAACGAACTCGCTCGGAGATACGGCGGCGAAGGCATCGTGTCCATCTCCTTACACCCAGGAAACGTTACTTCGGATCTTTCGCGTGATGCGGGTGCACTCATGAAGCTTTTTGGACGGGTGATCACGTACCCTCTCTCATATGGCGCGATCACTCCTTTATACGCGGGTACTTCCCCCGCTGCGGCCGAGCTGAATGGAAAGGTAGGTGCCCGTGCGTCGCCTGTCGATTTAACGCGTCAACGAATGTTTTTTTAGTATCTTACTGCCTGGGCACGCGTCACGCCTCCACATAAGAAGGCACTCGATCCTGAGCTCGAGAAGAAATTGTGGGAATGGTGTGAAGAACAAGTCAAGGATATCTAGGTTCCCCGTTGGCCATTCATTCTCTTAATACTTGATGTCTGTCCATGTACTCATCATTTTTTGGCTATATCATCCTTGTTTTTCCTGGCTTGTAATATCTGGCTTAGGAAACGACGTTCCGTGAAGCGGGGGGAAGGTTCCAACATCCCTATCCACGTAAGACAGCGGGGCCACTGTTGCGATACAAGAATAGACAGGAAGCTCAGTGCTCATATACCGACGTGAGGCATGGTTTTAAAGCTGCTTGCGTGAAAGGCGCTGCCCTCACAGCGCGGGCACGAACGGATGACGCTGTCAGCCACGCCCCGTCAAAGTATGAACAAAACTTCATCGACGGCCTTTCATCAATTATCAGAAATCACTCAGCTTCTCAAAACGCTCTTGGGGAACACCCAAACCGACCAATACATCGACAGCCACTGCCCTAACGAAAAGGGCGAGTATCGTGCTAACCACGCCTTCGACGGCGTCGCGGCTCGATCCGCACGCCAACGCTGCCGACCCACACCAGGAAATTGGAGGAAAAAACAAGGCGAGTCTTCCTTCCTCAGGCCCGACTACACAATGCTCGACGAGGGGGGGCCAACATCAACACAACACGCCGAGCGCAGCGTCACGGTCCAGCAGCACCGCCATCATCAACTCGTTTACCAAGAACAACGCTCGCGGACCCATCACTCAAAAACACCAGGCCCGCATCGACACGCAGGACCCCAACAAAGACCGCAGGTGCACATGCCCCGGTCTGAGGGGGCGTGTTGGAGGACAGACCACGGACGACTAACACGTGCGATTGGGTGCACTCCGCAGCAACAGCAATCGCATATGATTCCAGGCACGAGAACTAGAGTAGTTACACCTTTGCTACGTTTGTTATCAAGGGTCCGTAAATAGCTACCCCTTCACCTTCATCACTGTCCCGAAACTTCGTTTGGTAGGCATTATAAACTGTAACTTTTGTAGCCAGAATAATCAACAGCTTCACTGGGCTTTTGCTTCGGACCCTCAGCTCTGTGCCATCGCGCGTTCAAGTTCCCACTTCGCCGCGTGCCCTTGCACACTTCCACTTCCAACAGATTATGAGACCTGTAGATGGGCTCATCGTGCAATGGGGGAACGGCAGGAGTAGGCATCGACTAGGTCTCATAATCTGTTGGAAGTGGAAGCGCACAAAGGCACAAGGTGGGAACGCGCGATGGTGCAGAGCTAAGAGTCCAAGGCGAAAGCCCGGTCAAGCTATTGTGCGGTGGCGCCACAGTTTTGCGGTGGGCCAATGAGTGCCCACAAGAATATGAAAGATAAATTCGCCGAGGTCAAGTAAGCATCAATCATCCGCGCTATTCCTGACTCGACATCAAGGGATGCCAAGCTGGATGAAATCCAGATGATCGCCAGATTTCGTCACTGAGCGGGGATCGAACCCCATTCTTACACGTGGCGCTAAGTGATGCATAAAAACCAGTAGATAAAAACCAGTAGACTACACAGTGCGATCTTGTCACACGTCTCTATGCTACAATTTAGTTACCATAACAATTGTTTGCATAATTACGTCGTGCCCCAGTTGGATGAATGACCAGAAAATGATGATAGAGTTGTTGATGTCATCACTGCACCATGAGCTCATTCGTGTCGCCAAAGATCTGAGGAAAAGGACTCACAATCTCGACTCCCCAGGACTACACCTCTTGCTCATAAGTGTCCTCCCAACCGCCATCACCATAATCGTCACCCTTGTCGCTTCCATCGCCATCTTCACCGTCGTCGGCATCCGGTTGTAGTAAGCCGGGATCAACCAAGCCTGCCTGCCCACCGATGAGCCCTCCGCCCTCCTCGACAACCACACTCATCGCGTCCTCTTCCTTGTTGTCGATGGTATATAGTGTGCCGTCGTCACCTTCATCTTTCTCGTTCGTGAAGAGGTCCTTGAGGGCATCATAGTTGATGCGCTTGCTATATCGCGCATTTTGTTTGAGAAGTGTACGGACAGACTCCGCGGCCGTGTTTCCGTGAGGGGTAGAGGCGTCGCGAGGTTTTGCTGCGGGTTTCCGGCGCTGCTTGGGCGTCATCATCATGATCATCTGAAATGCCTCGCATGTGTAAAATTAGATACAAACCTTTTTGTGCTTGGCTGATATGGCGCCCGAGTCGTGTTGTTCCCCTTTCGCTATCCAGCAATGGAAACGTCAGCTAAACCCGTATTCTTGGTGCCAGTATAAAGAAGCACACCTGCAATCGCTTCAAGGTACTCCCGGTTCATCTCAACCCAGACGCGTTCCTTGATCCGGACTTCTTCCTCAGTCATCAGGAATTGGTCAATTTCATCTTCGTCTAGCCCGATCAACTCGTCTACAGGCTGAATGGCTGCCATGCGCCGCTCGTCTACCTCGTTTAACGCGGCACTGAGCTGTGCACCTTGTTCATTGAGCAGAAACTCTGCGACTTCTTCGGTGAGGAGGTTGTTAACTTCGGCTTCGAGTGGCGACACATCGGCTACACTGCTTGAATTGATGACCTGTGACGGGGATAGGGTGATAGAGTCGCTAGGAAGCTGTAAAAGCGTAGGATCAGTTTGGTGACTGAGGATATCCTCCCCAGGATCAGGTAAGAAGAGGGGCTGGGGTTGGGAGGTACCCGCTAAAATGCCCGTGTTGAGGAGCACGGGGTCGAGATATGAATGCGCTGCATCGTTGGGAGGAAGTTCACCGCCATCTTCCTCTTCACTCTCGTTGATGCGCCGTCGCTTGCGTTTGCGTTTATCTGCCTTGCTGGTTCTCTTCCGACCCCTGCCCGTCTCTTCAGGAGCCCCCTCATCCGCATCCACCTCCTTTGTCGCACGCTCCTTTTCTTTACCCTTTATAAACGCAGGCGGGTCCATTTCTTCCTCGAGCCACACCGTCCGGAAGTCCGTCAAGGTCAACGCACCGCTTGGCGTCTCCTTGAACTCCTTCAGCCGCTTACGCAACGTAGTGTCGGCGATCTTGACGACTTGTACGATCTCCTCCACTGACCGCCGAAAGTTGTTCATGCGGGCAGCAAGGAGGAGACATGCACCACATATGCCCGCAGGCCGTCGCCCCTTGGTCATCCAGTCGCGGTCGAATCGCTGCACGAGTCGAATGGCGTCCGTTGCGACCTTGTGTGTTTCGTCGCCAAATTCTAAGAGCGTGGCAAAGCGAGAGATATAGTGGGAAGGATCCACCAAGGGCAAACGTAGATTGAGGGTCTGCACGAGCTGGAGATAGGTGTGTCCGAGTTCGAATACATTGACCTGTCAAAGATGAGACATGATCTAAGGTACGCAATAAAAAGTGGGCTTTACCTGGAGGAGGTCAGAGAAATCGATAAGCATATAGTTGCGCGTCTCTTTTTGCCGGCACGCAACATAGAGACAGACGGCTACAACGTTGAGGCTTTTCCGCCCTTTAGTAAACTTGTGCTCCACCGCGAGGGTGTATAGGCGTGTTGCCGCAAGAGATACAACGTCGGACAGTCGTAAAACAGAGGCTATGCTCTGTATTTTGCGGTTCGCTAACAAAGAGAGAGTCAGATGCTGGAACAAAACATGCGGCGGCGATGACAAGAAGAGAGGGGTCGAGTTTCTCTGCGAAAGTTTTCGAATTGCAGGAGTAGGTGCTCACCGTTGGCGATAGTCTGCTCCCTCGACTCTGTATTCCCTCTATTTCCAAATGGACCCCCCATACGCGCGTGGGCTACGAATCGTCTTCAGCACACACACGCAGAAATCCCCTCGATCGAACTTACTTGCGCCCTGCCCGACGTATGATCCCTGAACCATGGCAGCGCCCGCTGCGGTCTCGCCAAAAGAGACTTCATTTACGATGGTGTTTTCTTCAAGAACAGTGCCGCACTGTACACAAAAGCCGTTCCCAGCTGCGGCATCGTATTCGATGACAGTTCCTCCGCAATCAGTGCACACGACCTGGGGATAAGTAAGCCAGACCTACGACCAGTTGATGATACTGTACCCTACCATGATTCGGTCGGCTAAGCGCTATGACGACTGTCCCTGATATGGATATGATCTGAGCGGCAATTGCCGTGCGCACATTCAACTCAAGTTCTCCAAATTCCAAATGGCTTCAAGTTTCACTGGAACAGTGTGTTTACATTGTATTTTACAATATTTCGAAACGCATTCCAGTGATATGCTCGTAAGAATATTGGTTTCGTGTACTCGACAGTCTGCAATCCATCCGTAACATGGTCATTATCATCCTATAGCTCAGACATTGGACGCGTTCTGCTGGCCATATGAATTCTGTGGAGTGGTGAACGAATACTGGTTCCTGGAGTTGTACGTCGTGGCCAACGGTGGTGCGGTCGCAGTAATCTCGGCAGGGGGCGGATAGGCCGGCTTGTCCTCCTCCTTTAGTTGTGAGACGTATTCGGCAGCGATGAAATAACCCCCTGCACATCCATGAGTAAACAATTTCGTTCGTAAAACATTTGGAGAAAGAAGAGAGACGCACAGAGCTCAAGTAACCAGAATACGATAAAAAATCCAATCATCAAATTACGAAAGTAGTGGAAGTCCTTCCTACACTCCTCTTCCTTGTTGCTGTCATTGCTATGTTTGGCGATGCAATTATTCACATCGTCTTCGCCAACCTTGTGGAAGAGCGTATAGATGAAATATGCGCCGATCCCAAGGCTGAATCCTACGTGCGTGGCCATAGCCGAAGCATACGCAGAAAGGAAATTGCGACGCTTGAGGGTGGCTCCGATTAATCTGGGCACAACATGAGCATTGCCAGTTGGATCGCGCAAAATTAGATTGAAAAAAGAGAACCGACCCAAATAGAGAAACGATAGCAAGGATGGTGTATGATAGTGAAACAATTACGACGGAAGTTTCCTGGTTCTTGGTCATGTGCACTTTTGCTGCAGAACGATAAGGACACGATCAAGAGGAGCAAGATGCCACGTACCTCGGTGAAGGGCACCATACCAGCCGACAACGGCAAACCCCGTAGCGCAGACGAGGAAGAGCGTGCTCACAATGAACACACCGATCCGTACAGGGATAATGACGCAGCATGTACGAGAACGATCAGAACTCATGGCAGTAAATTCAATAGTAGAAAGTGCTATGGGGTTAAGCGGATGGAGAGGTCGAGTGTAGAGTACAGCGAAACGGGGAAATTTTCAGCGTGGCGAATGAACGAAGGGAGGCTCAGCCTGAGGAGCCTCGGTGACCGGACCAAGCACTTATATACAACTTGCTCATCGCTACTGATCGGCTGATCAAAGTTGATGAATAAATTTGCTCCTCATGGCCTTCCTCCCCCGATTATGACGGTTGGAGTTGATGTACGCCGCACTTTTCCGTGCACACAGGTCCTTTCTTGGAAGTGCCGAGGGGACCAGTGTACTACCGGAGCAACGAGTGAGATTTGATGCTGGGTCACATGATCGGTACATCGGCCCTGGATCACAGGTTGGTTGGAGAATTGAAAGCCAATGACAGAACGTTCAGTATATAATAGCAACAGCGATACTTGAACGCCTGGGTGTAGCCTGTGTCGAAAAGGCGAAAGTCAAGAATCTTCAAGCCAACTGCACTGCCAGTGTGGAAGGGTTGGTGGAGAACTGAGGCGAGATTTCAGGGCTGAAACAACCAGAATTTACCAGATGATGCTGCCACGTATCCGAGGAGTCATTTCGGCCGCCCTCTAATAATAGAGATCAGTTGCCAACTTGGAGTTACTGAAATTGCTGTAATATCGTGGTCGTAGCCGACGACCGGAACGAGAACAAGAGCAGAGCCGCGCTTCAGAGCCGCGCTTAGATAGGCAAGAACAACACCACCAAACCAAACCCCACACAACACACAACCTACATGCATGACCCCGCTGACCTTCTTTCTCCTCCTTCTCGCTTCATGGTCATCAATACACCTCATTTACCGTCTGCATTCCGCTCGCAAACCCCGCGATCTTTTGCCGATTTCGCTGACCCCCCGGAAACGGAAGGCGACAACCGTCACGCTCGCGGGTCCGTACCTACGTGTCGAGAGCACCGTATTCAACGCCGGCCATAACACATTGGTCCAATGGCTCGATCGAAAACGTAACGCCGGTGCTCGCGTGACCCTTCGTTCCATGTTTGACGCGGGCATCGCGATCTCTCTCCTGGGCATGGTCGTCGCTTTGACCATGCTCGCGTGGACATTCGTGCAACTCGCAAGAAGAACGGGGGCCAATTTCGTTTCGCAGTCCCCGCAGTCACAGTCTGCAGACGTATATCCGTACGCAAAGAGGGCATACGACGGTAACCACGTCTCGCCCGAGCTGTCTGCGCGCAAGCCACCAGACATCCCAGTACAGTTCTTGGTATGTAACCGTCCCATTTGATTTAATCCCCAACCCTCGTCGTCCTCGCTACGACTCGCTCACTCGCCGATCCAGATCCCCGGGGTCACCCTTCCATTGTCACACTTGCCTTTACTCATATGCGCGCTGTTCTTTTCGCAAGCTATACACGAAGCAGGGCATGCGCTGTCTGCTGCGCTGTTCGTCTTGCGTAATCTGCCTCCGCTTTCTCCACGACTGATGTCCTCGACAGGGACGCGGTACCGCTACAATCTCTCGGCGCATCCTTAACTGTACTGTTACCCACGGCCTTCGTCGCGTTTCCTTGCCACGCGCTCGCTGCTTCGGCCCCACGTGTCCGCGCACGCATCGCTGGGGCCGGTCCACTCTTCAGCGCACTGCTGTATCTTGTCCTCCTTCTCCCGCTCGGGCGCCCATTCCTCTTCCTTGGATATTCGGATGTTTCCGCGGAAGGCTTGTTAGTAACATCCGTCTCGCGCGATTCGCCATTGGTATCCCATCTCCCCTCAGGCGCGTTGCTCACCGCGCTCGACGACTTTCCGCTTGCCAACGCCCAAGAGAGCGGATGGACTGACTATCTGACTGATCCACGCCTACCCATCTCAAAAGAACGGGCCTGGTGTGTGGAGACCGAGTGGTTTATCAGTGGGCCCCTTCACTGCGGTCCTTTCTCTCGTTCTCTGATGCATTTATGATACAGATCACCCGCATGGCTGCTGTGCAACTCCCCCGCCTGGGCCCGGCTCTGAGGCTTGCCTGATACCCCTCAGAAGTGACGAAACTTCGCGTTGTGTTGAGGCGTCGAGATTCCTGGTACCCACGGGAGCCATCATTGCGCGTTGTGAGCGGTCGTGTGCAGACGGCCAGGTATGCGCACGCGTGCGCGAAGGCGAACAGTTCTTGCGCATTCGTGTACAGTCTGGTGATCAGGATGGCTCCACGCGCGTCGTACTGTGGCGCGGGCAACGCGAAGAAATCTACCAGGATGGTAAGATCCCACATAATTGCGATCTCATTGTTGCGTGGCTTATTGGGGATCTAGTGGACGTTACCCGATGGCAACCACGGTTGTCAATTCTCCCTCTTTGGCTCCCGGGCATTGCATCAAAGATGACAACGTGCGTCGTTGAGGTCACATGTACGGGCGTTACGCAACTGAGGTTGCATCGGCAGATATACCCAGACATTAACACTTGCATTACTTTTACTCAACGTTCTTCCCCTTCCCCGACTAGATGGGGGCGAATTGATGGACGCCGTACACTACCATCTAGACGTTACCAGTTCAGCCGAGGTAGACATCGAAATTGGGTCAAGGGAGAGGAGTCTGCCATCACGAAGTCCACGACACAGATACGCAAACAAAATCTTGCGAGGCATAACGACCGGTCTACTTGGCGGGTGCGTGATGTTGGGAGTGTATGATAGCACCTTACGAAAATACGTGCAAACGAGTGGATGATCATGCACAGGTGGTGTTACAGAACTTGAAAGAAACGTAGCCCATATAGCTTATGTGCATGTGCATAGCCATCTCATTATGGTTGATACCCAACATGAACATACACGATCTCCACCGCTGAGTGTAAGCAGAGAGACCTCCACCAACAGCACAAGAAAAATCTACTTCTTCTTGGGCTGTTTCTTCACTTCCTCAATGGCAAGGCCTTAGTCGCAAACCCGTATTAGATAGAGTCCATCAGTAGAAACTATTACTCACCTGGTGGAAGACTCTGCTTGAGCTTCTCTGCCTTCTCTGGGTCATCGATCGCGAGGGTGTAAAGGTACCGTGAACACCGAATCTTAAACTTTGTGCGCTCTTTCCCACCGGGAGCTGCGGGTGCGATCTTTTTGATGCGTGCCGCTATATACATGCTCGTTAAGAGTTGAACGGGCAGTTAAGACGATATACAAGTGTACGCACAGCGGGCGTCTTTCCGCCGCGCGATGTCGATGAATTGCTTGATGTCACGGATCTCCTTTGGCTACATAGGACTTGTCATTAGCTTGATCTCAGTCATGTGGAACGTTAAGAATGCACGTACCATGGCGCGGGGCGAGTTTTGTGTCTTGAGGGGGTCTGCTCAAACGTGGGAACTGGAACTGTCTACCGTCTACCAATCGATACTGTGGCTGAGGGAGCTGTATAGCAGCATTCGGAAAATGCCGCCCGAGAACGAGAACATGGACGATTTCCAGATCCAGAACGGAACAGGACATCACAGCGCCGACTGATTTACCTTGCCTACAACACGCATTCAAATTATGGCACAGTCCAGGTCCAGGAATACTACTTTAATGGCTGGACTGAGCGCTTCCCTGCAATCCTGGCCATAGTGATCGACTTTCGCCAAATTTCTGGTACATAATGCTGTACGCGAGTCCCTTTGTGGCGATGTCTCGGGTCTCTGGTGCTGACTCGTAGTAGACACGCGTACAAACTTGAAACATGGGGAAGATCTCGACACCCGTTTTTCCGAGTTACAGCACAGTGGTCATCCAAGGTAATCGTTAAGTGGAAGCGAACATGGAAGTGTGAGCTCCGTAGGAAGGCTTTTGCGCCATTCCGATCAAGGTTGACAAGAGTGCAGGAGCTCCTTCCCAGTCATGAGCCGGGGCGTCATGCATTACCGTAAGGTCATCAATTGGGTTCATTGTATAAATGAATGCGTTAAGGGGTCTAAGTGCTCGACCATGCCCCGTGATTCGCAGAACGAGTCAACAGGGCGCAGTCAAGGCTGTGCTACTGTAATGTGGGGCCACGAACGTGATTCCTTCAGGAGGAATCAGTCAACTGATCCCGAATCGTCCGCCAGGTATGTGTACATGTACATTGCAGTCAAAAGTAAGGTGGAGCGCACGTCCGCTATAAGGCCCCTCACATGACGGTGCAGCAAGAGTTTTGCTGTAAAACAGTGGGCTCAATCAACGACGATGATGGGGATGAGAGACCGATGTACCTTTTTAGCCGTCTTGTAGAACATCTTGCTTTGCGTAGAAAGCGCGGTCGAGCGTTCGACGAGGTTGTCTAGCTTCTCGCCACGTTGAAGCACTGACTCGATCGTTTTATGCTGCGGTCATACATGAACACAAGAGAGAAAGTTAACAAGGAAGAAGATGCGAACGAGAACAATCTTGGTTTCATCAAGTTCCTGTTGTACGCGCATAATGTTATCCGCATGCCGTGGGTCTTGGTACTTCTGGAGGTAAGTGTTGATCTCTGGGAACGAGATTGCGGATGGGTTGGAAAAGGAAGATTGTGGAATCTTCGCTGTGAAATCATCGAGGACCTTGGCGAGAAGGGAGAAAGCGGGTCGGACAGGGTATTCATGGTCCGTGATGATCACGCCTGCAGAGGGGGGTTGAGTTAAAAATATGTTGTGCGCGGAGCTACGGAGTGTGAAGGCTGACCGGCAAGCTGTTCTGCACCCCCCCTGTTGTATACGTGCGCAGTATAGTTGTTCTCTTGAATACTCTGACGCATACCCTGGCCAGTGCGTTCTACGACCGTCTTTGTGAAGAACGACATGAATTCGCCGACAGAACCTCTTTGATAGAAACTGAAGGAAGAAAGATCAGACCCCTGGGATAGGGTCGCGCTTGGACCGGATGGAGGGGCAAGAATGATGGCGAGGGAGTAAATCTTCATGATTGTGAGAGAGTTGGTCGTTAGTTGCAAACAGATGTGGTGTCGGGCGCTGTGCCAATAAAAGGACCGGGCCGGTGCGAGCCGGTTGAACATTGAGAGGCCGATACTCGGGTTGAGATCGTCTGGTCTCTGGAGAGAGACGTCGAACGGGATGTCTGCAGCACTCAACCAGCAAGCCGATTCTTCCTTTCAGTCTCTTGGAACACCAGATCTTTCCCTTGGCTCCTTAATCTCTGGCATTTCAACCCCTGCAAAGTCGTTCAGGGTGTCCTCCGCCTCATCTCACACAACTGCCCCGTCATCTGCTCTAATATCCACCCCATCGCCCCCTCATGCACCCATACGACGAAAGGGTGATGAGGCTACTCCGGTTTCGCTGAGAAGACACATTGCAAGTCGCGAGGAGAATGACGATCCCGAGTCCGATGCTCTCAACGCCTCGCAGCCGGAGAACAACTGGGAGGGCGACCTCGGGACACCACTAAATACCAGGGGAAAGCATTCAAAGTCGAATGCCACGAACCCAAAGAGTAACAACCTCACCCTTCGAGACCAGGAGAAGGTCCGTGGCGCTTACACCCGCTAACGTTAATAACAACTTTGCTTTTCAGCACATCGACAATCTCAAGAAGGAAAACTTCAACATAAAGCTCAAGGTCCACTTCTTAGAGGAGCGTCTCGCTCAACTGGCTCCGGACCAGGTAGAGGCCGCACTCAAACAGAACATCAATCTCAAGATTGAGGTCCAACAACGCGGTATGGAGCTCAAGAAGGTCCGGAAGCTCGTCCTCGAGCTCGAGAATGAGCTGCAACGCTTACAACGCGGGGACGTAGCGCGAACATCACGTGAACGCGAATTGGAAGCTCTCCTCGAGAAGCGCGAACACGAAACGCGAGAGCTACGTCGTCGTCTCACCAGTGATTCCGGGGAAGACGACGTCGCTCTCCGCGAAGCAGAGGAGCGTAACGCGGAGCTTGAGGATGAGCTCGAGAACGTGCGCCACCTGCTCGAGGAGAACATGGACGAGCTCGAGCGGCTCAAGGACATTGTGGAACAACGTGGGGACGACACGGGCGGCAGTAGCGGCCGCCGGCACATCGGTGAGCTCCGGGAGGAGATCACAGACCTCAAGGCCGCACTGGAAGAGCACGCGGATGTTCTCGCTCAGCGTGAGGAGGAGAAGGAGGAACTCCTGGATCAGAACGAGGCACTGCTTCTGCAAATCGAGGACTTGGACCGCCGCCGGGAAGCAGAAAATATCGAGCGTAGTCAAAGCCGTGCCATGATCCTGGAAGAACGCGAATCGCGCGAAGCGATCGAGGACGACCTCAACGTGCTACGTGATAAGCTCGCGGCCGCGAATATTGAACTTCAACAGAAGGACGACGACATTAATTTCAAGAGCCAAGAGATCACCGAGCTCGTCAACGAGCACCGCGCTATCCTCGATGATGTTGAAGGCGAGTGGAAAGGTGAAGTCGACGAGGCCAAAGCCCAGATCGAGGAGCTACGTGACGTGAGTTGTATTCGCATGTTCTCTCGGATGGCTCTCTGACTTTTTTACAGGCTCTTGCGGAACGAGATACCGAGTCAGAAGAGCTTCGCCTGCAGATTGCAGAGCTAGAATCCAACACCGACGCACTTCACGGAAAATTCGAAGCAGCGCTCGCTCACATGGAACGGGAAGCCGAGGAAAAGGATGAGGAGATAGCCCTTGCAAATCGCGAAATTGAGCAGCTCGGACATCGCATCTACGAACTCGAGGAGGACGCAGAAGAGTTGAAGAGGATCAACGATCGTGCACGTGAGGATGAAATGGTCGAGCGTGAACGGTTGGAAGCACTCGCAGTGGCCCTGAAAGAAGTACGTGACCTTACTGTTGTCTCAGGGTATCCCTTGACGTCTTGGCAGAAAGTAGCCCACCTCAAGGGCGACTTACATGAGAAGACCAAACTGTACGAGGCATGCAGCCAGGACATCCTCGCTCATCGAGCTCGTCAAGAAGAGCTAGCGCGGCATGTCGAGGACCTCGTCGATGAGGTCGAAAGGGAGCGCGACGCCCGTGAGCGCGCCGAGGGCCAACACGAAAAGTCGAATCGCGACTTTGACTCGGAGATGCGCCGCTCCCGCCGCGCCTGCGAAGCGCAAGAGGCCTCGGCGCAGACCGCACAGACCGAGCTGGCTCGCTTGCAGTCACTTCTTACTCAGCGTGAAGCAGACCTCTCGGCCGTCCAGACAGCGCTGAGCGCGCAGGAGGCGGCAGCCAGGACGCAGGGCGAACACGCGACGACGGCGCGGTTCTCGCTGCAGCTCGAGGCGGATCGGCTCAAGCGCGATCTCGAGCGGCTCGAGGACGAGCTCTCACGCGCTCGCAAGGACCTGCACGAGCGAGAGACGCGGATGCGCGAGCGCGACGGCGTCATCGACACGCTGCACTCTGAGAATCGCGAGCTCTCGGCTCAGCTTGCTGCTCAGAGCCAAGCGCGATTGAACGTGGCCGATAAGCTCGATATCTCCCAAGCGAGCTTGAGCACGGCAGAGACGGACGCTACGTCCTTACGAGCACGCGTGCAGGATCTCGAGCAACGGCTCTCGAAAGACCAGAGGTCCTTGCTTGCTGCTGAGAACCAATTCAGAGATCAGGTAACGGAGCGCAACACGCTTCTGCTCACCATCTACCAGTACATGGACAAGATCCTTGGCGTCGACAAGACACCCGTACGTTACTCATTCCAATCACACGCTGCACTGAGTTTGACCCACATCCTCATTCTGTTCACACAGAAGAAAGCTGGTCAGGCGGAGACAAAACCATACACCAACTTTGGCGTCTTCCACGACAACCTGATCAGCCGGCTGAAGTCTCTGAGCCACATCCAGCAAGACTTTGAGAAGCGCGGCAAAGAAGCGGAGGCTCGGTACACCGAGAAGTTGAACGAGATACGCAAGTCGTTGGACCAGCGGTGGCGACAATTAGACAAGTTCGAGACCAGCGTGAAGCAGTACGCGGACACAAAGACCACATGGCGGCGCAAGCTCAGCGCGAAGGAGGGCGAATTGGAAGCGGCCAAGGTAAAAAATAAAATGCCAAAATAGGTTTCAACGTATATTGTGCAGCGTTCTGACTCGCTCGGCGCAGACGACGCTATCAGACCTGACGGCGCAGCTGGCCATATTGAAGCGGCCCACGCCCGGCGACTCGAACGAGGTCAAGGCGCTCATGATCCGCGCGAACAACGCGGAGCGTCGGTTGGCCAACGCGCAGAATCAGCTCGCGGCGGCGGAAGAGAAGATGGCGGCGATGAACCAGAGGACGACGGCAGCGGACAGCAAATGGGAGGCGCGGGTGAAGGAATACGAGGCGCGGCTGCGCGCGGCGGAAGAGAAGGTCAAGCGCGAGAGGCAGGGTTACAAAGAGCGAGTGGTGGAACTCGAAAACCAGATGAAGTGCGTTTGTTTTTGTCCTCTCTGCCCTAGGCTAGGGAGTACAAATGCCTCGAATGACTGCGTCTCTGATCTTTGGTCTCTCTTTTCTTTTTTTTCTGTTTAGGTCATTACAGAGACAAAGGGAAATCGCTGATAAGCGGAATCAACAGTTGGCTGACTTCGAGGCCAAGGTGCCGCACAAGGTGGCATCGCCAGCACGATAGACCACACAATCCTTTTTTTTTCACGTCTCTTTTCTTGCACATCTTTTACCTTCACACAGTTGTCTTAATGATGCATCGTTGCTTTTTTTGCGTTCTGGTGATCTCCTCATGTCTCTATCCATGTAGCTTCTAACAACACTATACGATACCAATCTATAGTATCATATCGGGAAACCGGTCGATGTGAATTATACAAAGGGACATAATTCTCGTTCTCGTTCTAACGTTCTACTATCACATGGTTGATACGGAAGCGGGCTTGAGGACGACTGTGAATGAATCTGCTCTTATCGATTGACCTGTCCTGAATGTGTTACCAAAGGAGATGATCGATGACCGCTTAGCCTATAGGTGGAGGTGAATAAGATCGGCGCATCGTGGAGGAGGGACGGCGTAAACGGTCGGTTTGGTCTGTGACTTCTCACGGGTCGGGAAAGGGAGAAAAAAGGCTAAGCTCAAAATAAAAATAGCCCCGTCTGGAAATCCGTGAAAGGTCTCGGCCGACGCAAAAGCTTCCATTTTCATTTCGGACGGGGATTTTTTACTTAGGGTTCTTTACGTTCTTATTACGCTCTCGGAAGAAGTCCCCACTCTTTACTCTCTCTTTACTTTTACCTTTGCTTTTACCTTTATGTTCGCGGGCAGGTTTCCACGAATTCCATTCAGTGAGATAGAAGAGACGAAGGACTCGTCCATAGAGTTGGGTAGTAATACATACGAAAGAGAAAGGAAAGTGCTGACATATACAGAGAGTAAGTAGTCCGAGACAATCCGTCGGGTATAGACCGGCGTTTCGGCACTATTAATCCTCCCTCCCTCCAACGAGGCTTATAGCTCATTGCGAAGCTCGCGCTCTTGTTCTAGAATAGCGACAGCCTCGGGGAACCTCGGCGTGATCTTGCAAGAGAAAGGGACGGGAACACTTGCGAAGTGAAGGGAAAGGGTAGGACGAGACGGAGCATCCGATCTCACCCGTGAGTAGGAGAATTACGGGACACGAACGACAGAACCAAGACTTACTGCACCATCCCATTGTCGATATAGTCGTCCACGTCGACGGGGACGTCGCGTCCCTTCTCGTCCTTGGCCGGAACGATTTCCATGGCCCATAGCATCGCAGCGAACGCGATGAACATCGTATCGTTCGCGACGTGCCTCCCGACGCATATCCGCTTCCCAAAGCCGTACACGACGTGGCCCTCGTCCTGCGTGTCCTGCGGACTCGGCACGAGCCCCGTGCCGTCCGGGGTGAGGTGCCGAGACGGGTCGAATGTAGTCGCGTCCTGGCCGTAGATGTCCGCGTCCTGGTTGCACAGCCCAACGTTCACGAGGCACATGGACCCCTTCGGGATGAACATACCCTCGTACCAGTCGTCCTCGATGGAACAATGCGGAATCCCTATTGGCAGAACGGACCTCCACCGGAGGATCTCTTTCACCATGGCGCGCATGTAGGGCAGGCTGGGGAGATCGGAGAATGATGGGACTCGTCCTCGACCTACCACCGCGTCCAACTCAGCCTGAGCTCGCCTTTGAGCTTCGGGAAAGGCGACCATGGCAAGTATCCACCAGTACATCGAGCTGGTCGTAGTCTCGGCAGCGGCACCGCTGACATGGTAAAAAAAACCCTACTCCAGCACCCGATAAGTCCGCTGATAAAGAATAAAACTTACTACATCGTGCTCGCGAGCCACGCCATCTCTCGCTCGTCGAGGCCACTACGGCTCTGATTCTTGATGAGCGTAGCAGTAAAGCAGGGGTGGTCAATGCCCGTTGCCTGTACAGAGCATACCAGACAGTGAGTTTGTACTCCGGATTAGCCAGAACCCATCTAGAACTCGACTCACCATCTTCGCTCGGACCAACCCGACGAGGTTTTCGAACATCTCCGAGTCACGTCGGAACCACTCCTCCGCCGTCCTCTTCCATTTCGCAAATCTGGAAGGTGTGGCGCGCAACCACTCGTCAACGAGGAAGGGCCGAGGGGTTTTGTAGACCAGTACATACCTGCTCGGAATATGTTTCATCCAAGGCAAAAGTTCGACCCAATGGGAGCCAGGCAAGCATGACACGGAGACGCGCATGACGTGATCGTTAATACGTCGCACGCCCTCGTCTTCCAGGGACTGTATGGCAGGAGTGTCGTAAACCGCGGTCATGATCATAGAGGCCGTGTAACGTCGCATGTGCAGTTTCCACTGTTCCGGGCTGGCGAGGATTCCATTCGCGAGCAGGACGGCTTCTGTCGTCTGTATGTCGTTAAACGCCTTGGCGGCCGACTTGTGCAAGCCTTCGTGAGCCGCCCTGCGCATCCGTCGCCATCTATCGCAGCACATCAGCCTCGTCCGAGACGCGCTGCAATTCCGTACAATACGTCTCGAAAAGGGACTAGCTCACAATGACCCATATTGGAGGAAGCTGACCTCCATCCCACCTGTTAATATTTCTGCTGCCACGATGAAACGGGGTCTGTCAGAATAATTCCTGGCGCGCCTCCCGAGCAGATCGGCCGCGGCCTTCTGTGAATTCAATACGATGATGGGCCTTCCCAAGACGCTCAGGTAGACAACGTCTCCTGTGTTATCGTTCAAAGCCCAGAGATCATGGACGATAGCCGAGAGCCGAGCGTACCGTAAGCTCGTTTGCATTCGGGAGATATCAGCCAACGCTTGTCGTTGAGCTGCCTGATATTTCCCAGTAGCGGGAGGCCCCGAGGGCCGGGGGGAAGCTTACGCCAAGGACTGCGGGTATAGTGAAGATAGCATAGTCCGCAAAGGCATATCAAGAAGGGCAAGAGGATTGGCCCGGGCACGCTCAGACACCCCGCAATGAGTGCCAGTGATCCAGGGAAAGTGGGAGACATGACGGGGTTCTGTGTGGGTCGCCAAAGAGTAAGAGAGGGAATGCCTTATAGCAAAAAATTGATATATCAATATCAAGTAAATCTTGAATCATAGCTCTCCTTCGCAATCTCTGACGGGTCAGTATTCTAAGGGCTGAGTTCCCACCAGGAATTCCACGCACGGTCAATGTGCCTTGTTCCGAACACATGGCACCAGAGAAGCGGAGCCGAGAGGTTCCTCGCGCCACCGCAAGTCGGAAAGTCGAGAAACCGGGTTGAAGGATAGCAAACACCGGTGGGGATACCAGCGTGGGACTTTAGCGCCGACATGCCATACACATCAGGTCCAATTGATCTAACGGACAAGATAATAAGTATTCTATACGATCGATGCGAACAACGGCCAGTGGGTGCAAGGCGGGAGATCGTGACACAATTAGTTAGGTTACTGGGTCTTCTTCTCGCTATCAACTTGTCGGTCCTGCGTTAATAACACCTCCCCTGCTCGGCGTCTCTCACGTCTCTCCCGGCCGCGCGTGACTATAGACTTGGGCTCAAGGTCAGCAAACAAGTACTTGCAGGCGCTCTCAATTGCCCAGCAGCCGATAAAATCGATGATCATAGACGCAGTGAGACGGAGTTTGAACTATTGAGAATTAGCCGAGAAATAAACGCAGTCAACGATCTGACTGACCGAGTTATCCATTTCAACGACCTGCAACCATCGGTTAAGTTCGGGGATGAAATCTGTCGCCCCTGAGAAGGCGACCCCACTAGCGCCAACCAGACCCCAAAACAGAGCGCTGTTCTCCCGAATGCCTTCACGGAAAGGCCGACCCTGTATGCAAACGTAAGGCAGGCTGAAAGGGGTCGGCCTAGGTCGTGACTGACCTGGAAGTTAATAGCAAATGTCGAAACTTGCTGGGAGAGCCCAAGCAAATATACAGCTGTGTTGAGCAGATTGGCCTCAAATTTGGCTTCCAAATCTATAGGTCCACGTCTGACTAAGATATCAGCTTGATCCAAGAGCGCAGGCAGCGCGGCGGAGTGGCAAGTCCATGACTCACTCTTCCAATCCATGGGCCAACTCAGTAATATAGACCATAGATCCGATGTGAAGTGCAAACTGCAATAAGACGGAGAGAAGGACGTAAAAATTGAAAATATTGCCCAATGGCCGTTCGCGAGATAATTTCTCCACCGGCTGCAACGTCAAGAATCAGGACACGTGTATAAAGGAAAGGTGCCGATGCCGACCTTCGCTCGGGAAATGCATAAAAAGCAAACGGACATCAACATTCCGGTGACTGTGACTTGATAATCACCGAACTTAATTCCGTCCAGATATTGCACGCTAAGGCTGTAGGCCGTAATCAGACAATTTAATGCCAGGATCTTGTACATCTGGATGGTGGCAACGAGCGTGCAACGTCCCTGGCGAATGATGTGTGTGACTGATCGGAAAGATTCAGGGTCAGGGGAATTACGAGAAATATCAGGCTGACTCACTGGCAGAAACGTTGGATAGCTTCGATGTGAATGGCGCTGCGCAAGATGCATCACCTAATTTGATTTTCGGGACCTCCTCGTCACCTTCCATGTCCGCCAGTGAGTTCGTGATAGTGGCGATATCGAACTGACGGCAAGACGATATCAGAAGGTGGGGTGATACGGAAGCAGATACCGGCAAACCTTTTCCAAGGGATTCTTCTTCCTCGCCTGAGCTTGGTCTGTTGCCGCCTTCTGTTGCGCCGCAACGGCGTCCGGGACGAGGTGTGCAATAGCTGGTGGAACTGGAGGTGGCGGCTGGTTGAATCGAGAGGAGATTCTTAGCTGGCTTTCGTACACTTTCTTGATGCGTTCTAGGCGTTCTCGCTCCGCAATTTTGTGAAGGTCTTCAGGTGTTCCATCCAGAAGCGCTACACCAATGTGCGCCTGCTTAAGAGCCCCGACGTCGTTTGTACCATCACCGGCCATAAGAGTTGTATAGCCGAGTGCACGCAGGGAAGTGACGATAAACTCCTTCTGGGACGGGGACACCCGTGCGTAGACCCACGTATGTTGCACGAGTTGCTTCCAACTTGGCAGAGGCATGAACTGCTTCAAGGCGGTCCCAGTAACACAGATGTCATAATTATCCAATAGGGATTGGTCGAGCGGTTCGGTCGGGTCAACAGGAATTATTTTGGTTTCATCGACCGTGCGCCATTCGAGGTCTTCCAAAAGTGAGCTTTTCATAAGATCGGAAGACGATGTCTCACTTACCTTTTTCATGTGCCGGATTTTCCTTCAAATCTAAAATTAGAGCTTCCCGGTCGACTATCTCAACGTCCCGGGCAACGTGAAGAGCCGTAAGAGGATTATCTCCTGTAATCATGATGCACTAACGACCACGTGAGCGCCCTCTTTCGACCATAATAATTATTACTGTAACGAACTCGGTGGGATGAATCGGCCAGCATCTTGAGCGCATCAACTGCATCCGGTTTGAGCGGTGAATGAAAAATTAAGAACCCAGCAAATTTGAGATGGCTCTCAACCTCGTCTCGATTCAGTTTCTTGATCTGATGGAATTGTCGGTACTGGTTCAAAACGCTTTACCGCAGTACGCACCCTATCCGCCGAGATGGAATCGTATTCCTTCATGCCAAGGGCAAGCACACGGCTACCGCGACGCGTGTACCACTTGTACGTTTCGTCATAATCAGAGGGAACCTGGGCCAACATAGTCTTGAGCGTCTCTGGAGCCCCCTTGACCGCGACCAAGCCACGGCCACCGGGTAATGAAGAAACCGTCGACATCCGTTTCAGTGCAGAGGAAAACTGGAAGCGGCGGCGGATTAAGACGACCGTGCGGTGCGGCGCAGATGAAGCTGCAGGCGCTACGCCATCTCCGTTACCAATTTGCCACTCAAGTGCCTCAAGTGTTGCCTTTTCCATGGGGTCGCCTACAACAGTTCCATCATCTAACCGTACCAGCGCATGTGCGCCTGCTAGGCACAGGGTCGTCTCTCTTGAGGTTGCTTTCACGTTCACAAGTTTCAAGTGATCTGATGGGCTGATAGACGACTGAGGAAAAAAACCATCTTGTAAAAGGAAAAGGCACGAACTCGACACCAGCAACTCCTTCGCAAACAAGGTTCTCCGCTGTGATCGTGCCAGTCTTGTCGAAACAACAGACATCGACGCGTCCTGCAAATGGAATGCGGAATGGCTCTGTACAGAAAATTGCTGCAAAGAGGTTGAGGCACAAATGCCGAATACCACCAACCCAGCCTTACCAAATTTGGACAGTGCCACCAAAGAAGCGTTCACAGCTAGGGACAACTCCATAGGTAGCTCCGGTGGTACCACACTCGTGATGATTAACACGCAATCAAGCAACAGTTTTGATTTTTTCAGGCCTCTTTCGATACCTGAAATCATGCCCGGTTAGTGTTAACAGTCCTTCAGCAGTGCAAGAGAAGCCTTACCCTTGACCCAGACGTACCAGCTTGCAGCAATTGCAAAAATGAGCAAAAACCCGATGAACAGGAACGACTCGAGATTATTCGCAGATACACGCTCTGTCGAGAAAATCATGGTGCGCACGAGCTGTCCTTGAGCAGTACCGAATCCAGTACGCAGAACAACGCCGAGGCAACCACCATCAGGAGTGCTACCTAAACGAAGGGGCAAAGATTAGGCGAACAGCACCATATAAGGATTCACATACCGCCATGACTGCCTTGGAGGAGTTTTGTACCGCTGAACAACACCGCATTCTTGTGCTGACCATCTGCATCCAGCTTTTCACTGGATTCTAAGAGTTCTATGGACTCTTTCAACAGCGGAGTTGACTCGCCGGAGAGCATCGCCTCATTGACGATACACGTCCCTTGAACCAAAAGTATGTCCGCGGGAATATTGGTTTCTGACTGGTGGCTGCGGGCTGCATTTGATTAGAAAGTGTGAAAGACGGCTTTATAAAACAATAGGCAGATACCAAGAGAAACAACATCGCCAGGAAGTAACTCATCAGTTTGTAACACAGGCCACTTTGAATCCCTGAGAACTTGGATAGGGAATGGAGCGACAGACATAGTGCGGAACTCGGTCAGAGTTTTGAGACGCTGTCGAAAGGAGATGAGACGTTTAACGAGTAATGGTCGCGAGGTATACATACCTGCCAGACAACTGTGCACTCGAATACTACGAGCATGAAGAGGGTGAAAAGGCTGTAGTACCAGTATTCGTCGAGCATCCAGAGGGCTACGCAGAAGACTTGGAAAACGAAGAACGGCGCGGTAGCATGTTCAGAAAACAATGTACTGAAAGAAGGAATTGGGATGTTGAACTCGTTTTTTCCATACATTGATCGGAGGGATGGAAGAACAGAGTCTTTCAGCCCCAGCGGTTGGCGATAATTGGCGAGAGGAGGGTGCGTGGACGACGGGTAAGGGAGTAAGCCAAAAGTGATAGGCTCGACGGAAAGGACAGAGTAGGTATCTTGTTGATAGCTGAACGAGTACGTGGACGGATTAGAGGGGACGCGTTTGACGAGAGGAACGATTTCTCCCTGTCCACGATGAGGCGCTGGGAGGATGCGAATGCAGTCCGCCTCGGCGAGAGAACGAGCCTGATATTACTGTTGGCGGTTGTGATGCGAAGGAAATGTGATAGGCATACACACCTTGCCAGTCGTAACCCACGCCTTTGCCTTTGCACTCCAACGTGTTACCAAGAAGCTCAAGGCGTGACCAGCACCGAGCAAGACACAAGCGAGGAAGGTCCACTCCTCACTTTTTATCCAGTCGTCGTATTTGATGTGGTACGCATAGGCCAACAGAGGGTAGAATGGGAGGAAAGGGACGGCATATAAGTGTTGCCAGCGAGGTATGGAGACACGTAAGTCTGTACTAGAAATTTCTGGTGAAATGATGTTTACCGAGACCCTAGGTGTCATTTAAGGATCGAAAAAAGATCTATGAGGTGGATGGGATAACTTACATGACAGTAGAGGGCAGACTCTGACTGACGCGTCTGGTGTGTGGTGGCAAAAGCAAATCCGGCGTGACCAGCTGTGGCCCACTGATTAGGTAATCGACTCACGCCTACAGTATCTCTCTTACGCCCACGCCCTCGTTTGGTTGGTTCAACCAAAGAAATGACACGAGGACTTCGCTTCAAAAGCGCATCGGGTACTTTCCCATGCCTATTCGCCCTCCCCTTTCTCCCTTTCCCTTATCATGTCGCGCCCTTCCTCGCCTGTTTCTCAGTCAGAAGGGACTCAGACCCGTGATGCTGGTCCCCCATTCAATGACATTATACCCAGCCTTACCGTAATCTTGCGTTCTTCAGACGATGTCGATTTTTTCGTCCTCAAGCCTATCCTCGCCAAGGTATCTACCATGTTCAAAGACATGTTCGAGTTACCCAACGCTGCTCCCGACAACTCCTCTATGGAACTCGATAACCAACGACACGGCCTCCCTGTCATTGAAGTGACAGAGACGTCGAGCACCCTCAATATAATACTTCGCCTTTGCTATCCAGTTGAGAACCCGGATCTCAGTAATCTCGAGGACATTCGTCACTTCCTCGAAGCGCGTCGCAAGTACATGATCGAGGCCTTTGACCAGAATGTCAAGGACGCCCTTACTCGAGCCGCCGAGTCACACCCCTTCGCTGTATTCGCCCTTGCCAGTCGGTATGCACTCGAGGATGTAGCAAACGACGCGGCCAAGCGAATGTTGTGCTTCCCACAAGCCGACGTCCCAGACCAGGCAGCCTTGAAGGATATTACAGCGACACAATACCATCGCTTGCTACAGTACCGCCGTAATTGCGTTCGTCGGGCGACCACTGAGCCCCAGATCATGTGGTTCAACTCCCTTTCGTCCTCCTTTCCACCCACTCCGATCACATCCCAGTCCTGCCGCACGCAATTTCACTTTTTCTTCGTCTCATCTCCGCCTCGCAGTCTCTGGGTTCCGCATTGGTGGACCACATACCTGCATAAGGCACTCCAACTTCTTAAAGACCGCCCACGCGGTAGTACCGTCACTTCCCCTGGCATTCTCGAATATTTCTTCGACGACGCTGGGTTTTGCGAGGGATGTCAAGAAGAAGGGAGAGCCGCTTTAAGGAGATTCAGTTCCGCATTAGCGCAGGAGGTGGAAAAATCCATTGCGCAGGTATGTTTCAAGTCCCTTGACCCGAGCATTGGTCGCTAATGGGTAATTGCTAGGTTCAGAAACCTTATTGCGAACCTTGAATTCATCGAGCCCACCGAAGGGGCTAATGGTGCTATTCTTTCGAGAAACCAGACAAGTTTGTCACGGGATCTCCGAACGAGCCCATGATTTCGAATCGACATAATACTACTCGAATACCTGCTACCCATCTTGGTGCCAGCATTGTGCGTTCTACAGTACTTGTTCGGCAGTTCTGCAGCATTAATCCAAAGGACCCGATTCTATTGACGTCAGTGGCGTCCTATGAATTTCTTTGGGAAGAGTGCTCTCCATGACGTAAGCCAGTGTTGAAGACCACAACCAGAAAAGCACCGTATTAAACAGCCCTTTACACCCCAGGCAATCGAGCGCATGTCCACCAACCCTCAAATGTAGCTTTATTCAAGCCCTTATGGGATCTACTACCCATTCCATTCACGTATCGTATAGTCATATATGCTGTTCAGAGATCGACGCGGCTTTGGAAACAGTACAAGAGATGATATGGATTACATTGAGCTCTATTGGAGGCAAATCTAGCAAGAACGTGGAAAACAAATCCTCAATACTCCCCGTAAGAGTGCAGTACAATAAGGTTCAGATGCTCCACCGTCTAACTGATGTGGTGAGATGATAATTGACAATAGGACCGAAGTCCTGAGAAGGGAGAAGCCAGTGTTGTCCCCTTCGGATTATGGTGTGGACCCCACACATGGCCCACATGCTCGGCCATGTGTCCACCATGAGCTGCAAGCTGCGCGAGACTTGTGTTGGTGGCGCTGATTACGCCCCTCGTGTCCAGACCGTAAGGTGGCGATAACAACGTATGGGGATTTTTAGGGTGATTCACACTGTTTTTTTGGGGGGGATGGTATGTCCTTTGGATGCCTTGCCACACCATGGGAGGTCGTGGGAAAAACCGGCCTGGTGTTGGTCGCGGTTTTCAAACGTTCAAACGTTCAAGCTTTCAAGGAGAGCCCCCATGGGATCATATTAATGATTCGACGCGTTGCCATTGCCATCACCATCACAGATTGTAACACGTGATGATCGATGATCATATGATCATAACGTTGATGCAACTCAAACTCAAACTGTAGAACTTGAATTTGTATCCACCATCCACTTCCACCAAGTTACCAATGGCAATGGAAAATGGCGAGCCGATGTCTCAATGAGGTAGTCATCCAACTTATTGCCCCTCAAAATGGTCCGACAACGCGGCAATCCCGCTTCATCATGATAACTTCCGAATAGTTACCAACCGTCACGTCAATCCCTTATCGGCTCCTGGTCTCTGTCTTCTCATATCTATGCGAACGTCTGGTTCTATGCAATTGGCCCTCAGAATTTTTTACTTCTTTTCCGTGTCTAAGCACTTTACTACTTCCTCCTCCCCCCTACCTCTTGGCTGTCAATTCCTTGTGACCTCCACACCATTCTATATACCGGAGGCTGTCTGTGAGATATCTGGACGTGTTGCAGGGTACTTGAATGTCGGACATAGCCAGTAGCGATGGCCTAGCAGTCTCAGTGGACAATTTGGTCCGAGACCTCACGGATTGGCAGGTCATCTCGGTGCGTACTACCATACAGGAAATCGCGTGGGAATCAAGCTTTGATCACCGCGGCACTACTCTTGCTTCCAGTATCTGACAGGTATGATTATTGAAGTTCGGTGTTGTGCCTTAGCTCTCCCTCATTAGTACTGACTGAACACATTTGGGGCAATCAGGAGCAAGCACGGCATTAGTCGTAGGTGGCACGTTCGTATGATATGGGTCAGTGAGATAACCAACAGCTCTCCGCCCTGGGGCGATCGCATATAGTTTCACTACTGGTTCGTGACGAGCAGCGATGAGGTGAGATTCTTGTGCCTTCTTCACCTATCCTCTGCTTACAAATAATGACCAATGATCTCCCCGAGACAGCTAGCTTTCGTCTGGCACCGAGGGAGAAATCTCTATGTCCGGATTCTATTCTTCGGTGCACGATACGCAGCACTTGCGGGTGCTATTTTGTATTGGTTTGTGGTGCGTCCAGCGAAGTTGACCAGGCTCTTCTGCGGTCTCAAAGCGGGGGCTCATTGTCCAGGATAGGTGACAGCTGAGATGGCCAAAATTTTAACGTTGCTAAGGATCATCACTGTCATGTGTTCAGAACGTGAGCAATGTCTTAAAATCGTTACTAATGATCTTGCTCAGCGAGCTCGTAGTCATCTTTGCGACGAGGGCGTGGGCCATTTGGGAAAGGAGCCGACCGATACTTCTATTGCTGATTGGATTGTCAGTCGTACGTACAGCAATGCTGTCACGGTTCTCCATACGAGTTATTCTTTGCTGAGCTGGGTGGTTGGAGACTTTTGCAGCACTAGGGATTACCATGGCTGAGATTTCCGCATCCGACTCGAATGTTCTCAGTACATGAACTTCCCTTTCGGGCAGAAAACCAGCGAATTGACTTCTCGGTCTGCGCACAGTAGCATCGCGTTTTCCCTTGGCACCCAAAGGTGCGGACCAGTATCAAATGACGATAACCGCCGCCAAGTATCCATGGGCCGTACCTATACCGATTTTTCTTATAATGGTTTATCAATCTGGTTCGTCTGGTTGTCGGTTCTCAAGCTCTTATTATATCTAATACCACGTAGTTGTGTTGTTCTTGACCTTGTACAGGCTACTATGGTGCCGTAGACACATCGCGAAACTGGCGAAATCAGCGTTGGTGGACGTACTTTGGATTGACGGTCAGTGCTAGGCCATTCTTGAACTCTCGTTGCGCTGGTTGACATTCGCTTCTAACCAGGGATTATGTATTACGTTTTCATGTTTAGTGAGTACTTCTCTTTATTTCTCTGCGTGTTTCTTGAACGGATCACATCGATCACATGTAGTTCTTGGCGTCCTAAACACTGGAGTGACGCTGAAATTATCTGTAAGCCTCTGTTTGACTATTACAGATTGGGGAATCTGACGATTTGCATGCACGAAGCACCGAGACATACCGCTCTCACTTGGACAGTAAGTGCGGATGCAAGTACCTCGCAACTGGGCTAAGGTACATGTGTTCACAGGATCCAGACGGCCCTGCATAGTATCCTTTCGACACGGGTTGTGCTACATACTGCCACGGTGTTGAGGCAAGAGATCATTGATTCGCGGGCTAGTTTAGCGCAGAATCAGGCGTCAAGCTCGTCAAGTCCCATGAGGTTCGCAGAAGTCACGAGTGGAACTGTACCTGAAGATGTGGAGTTGTGGGAAACTCGGAGATAAATGGTTATCGCATGAACGCATGTGACCAATTATGTATTGACACTCATTCATGGCATGGCAATTAATGTGTGAATCGAACCATTTCCTGATGAGATTCGGAACAACACAATTAACGAAAGTTACTTCCTCATGACATCTCTGTGTTCCTTAACTGAGAGCACTCAGCAACCCTTCACCTCGTTCTCAGCTTTCTTTGGACTTTGGACAACAGAAGTACCTCCCTAGACCATTTGGGAGTATGAGGGTCCGCCGTCGACTCTCGGGTCTGTCCAACAATTTGAGTATAGAAGTACGACCGGTGACATTCTGGTAACCGACCTGAGGATCCGCAGTCCCTGTGCCAGTGGCTCAGCCGTTAGGCTCACGTCCGATTCTACTGAAGGCTGAAGTGGCTGAAGTGGCGGAACCTACGAGCCGGGTCCATCGCCTCCGCTCCAACGGGAGATGCAGCTATTCCCTTGTGACCTTCACCGGCTTCACCAACTGACCATTGGCAAATACTGATATATACCCGAAGCCGCACATGGAGGCTATTCACTACCGTACCAATAACCATCCTACCATGGCACAGGGCAAGAGGGCTGCCCACGGAGCCACTATGCGAAAAACTTTGGACATACTGTCCACGCTAGCCAAGTACACGAGGTCGCTCGCGCTGGCAGTGGACACCCCACTGCTATTACCAATGGCCGTAGTACCTACACCGACCACTGAATATGACAGAGGGAAGGAAATAAAGGTGGGGCAACGTACATGTTACGGGCTCGGAAGTCAAGGTGGGCGAGGGAGTCAAGGCTGGCGAGGGAGTCCAGGTGGGCCCGGAAGTCAAGGCTGGCGAGGGAGTCAAGGTGGACTCGGAAGCCAGGGCTGGCGGGGGAGTCAAGGTGGACTCGGAAGTCGAGGCTAGCGAGGGAGTCAAGGTGGACTCGGAAGTCGAGGCTAGCGAGGGAGTCAAGGTGGACTCGGAAGTCGAGGCTAGCGAGGGAGTCAAGGTGGACTCG
>Ga0307510_10001053_pt1 | contig 29267 bp, 34 predicted proteins | sample 12_EM_MG_FD_207224 | JGI IMG/M metagenome (GOLD analysis project Ga0307510, IMG submission 207224) | Populus trichocarpa ectomycorrhiza microbial communities from riparian zone in the Pacific Northwest, United States - 12_EM | ecosystem: Host-associated > Plants > Roots > Unclassified | place... | reverse complement strand
CGCGGCTAAAGTTGAAACGTTGAAGTTGAAGAATGTTCTATTTTCCCTCGTTGTCAACTTCGTCCATTAGAGTGGCATGGGTAAAGGGAAAGGGATAGAACCATTAGGGGCATATAGGGGGCTATCTCAGACTGATTCGAGACACGAGACATATAGTCCATCAAAGCTGTCAATGAGAAATCCGGGGTGTCGATAGCTCCGTAATTTAGCACGAGGGTGCAGGGTCCGGAGCCGGTGAATGCCCACGGTCCATGGACTGCTGGACTCGCGATTACTTATCATCTGGCAGGCGTTACGGCCATCAACACTGTGACTACTGTAGTAGGCTGCTCCTCAGCATCATGATTCGCTTGGTTTATGTAGCTGTTGGTCTGTTGCCGTTGCCTTGTACTCCTGGGAAACGCATTTTAATCGGGATAACTAACCGTTGAACCTGACCTCGGTGAGTCGGTGCTCGGTTATGGGCGTATCTACTGAACCCATGCTTGGCAACATGAGATATTCTAGACGTCATCACAACCCCTTGTCCGGCGTCTTTCCCTACTACTGTAGTAGCTTCGCCGCATCCGCATGTTATATACAGTCATCTACTCTAGGCTAGATCGCTCGCAGCTTGTGTCAGTCCCGCAGCCTACACTCCAATCAGACGTCCTTCGAATGTCTGATCGGAGCCCAACCCCACTCCGCAGTACATGTGCCAGTTAGGCACCCCAAAGCTTGGAACTCTTCGTGATCCTTGGTAGGGTAGACCGACATTCATACTCACATGACTTTGTGATACCCAAGCCCTGCCAGTGACCCTCATGGACCGCCGCCCTAACGTTGTGATGCATACCTCCTGGTGTGAATAGTGATGCTCAACGCCTGTCACTTTTCCACGCGTGGTCAGGCGTGTTGGCCCGCTGACAACACGGCATAGACCCCTGAACCCTTATATATCCTTGGAATCTCGCATATAAACCAACGCATTGCTGCTGAGCCCCGGCATAGCACTTACCTTGATAGCTGGTCACCATGGCCTTGACGTTCCCCAAGCCAGACATGGGATTCGCCTCTACGGCGTCTCCTCCCACCACTCCAATAACCCAACCACCGTTTTGGGACTTCCGTCCAACATTCAATCCGAAGACTTGGTCTTCTTCTGGAACGACATCGGTAAACTTCATCCACCTCCACTTTAGGCAAAAGCGATCCCAACGGACTGACCCATACTCAGGGCCGGACCTGGTCACCATCGACAGATGCAACCGCACCCTATTCAAGCCGCGAGTTGGCCGCCATGCTACAGTTCCAGTTCGACGAAGAGAACCGCCTGTTGCTTGCGGAGCGCGCGGACCTCGCGGCTGCTGCGCAACGCGTGTTTGACTGCGCAGTGTGCATGGACACGCTTCCAGAAGAATCGATTGCGCGGATCGATCCATGCGGGCACCCATTTTGCAGGGACTGCGTCCGAGGGCTCATCGAATCGCAGATACAATCGCGCCGTTTCCCAATTTTGTGCCCTGCGTGTACGGCAGGGCCAGGAAATAACCCGGAACTGATCGGAAGTAGGTGCCGTTAGCGTCTGTTGAGCGGTCTTTTGGCTGACGGGATTTTCTGTTCGTAGAGGTTACGCGGGAGCTGGTACTCGACATTGGCCTCACGGAGGAGCAATACGAAACATGGGTCGAGATGGAGATGTCAGAGTTCCTCATTCGCCTGCAGTGTCGCCGGTGAGCAGCGCCCGTTCGAGTCCAAGCTCCACGTGACTGGGTCTCACGGTGTCATACTAGGTGCACCCACACCAGTTTCTTCGACAAAGAGGAATTTGATGAGGCAAAGAACTTGACATGTCCACGCGCAGATTGTAATCATGTCTGGTGCAAAGAATGTCAACAGGAGATCATTCCTGGCGGGCCGGAACATTCGTGTGACGGTTCCTCGGAATTGAAGCATCTGGTCCAGGAACAAGGCTGGAAGTTCTGTCCGAGTAAGTTAATACGTATCTTTTCCTGACATCGAGAATAGCGAGCGGTGATGCCTGCACAGCGTGTAGTACGCCATGCGAGAAGATCTCTGGGTGCAATTTTATGTCTGTAAGTGGGACGCACCGAGACGAAGGGTTTTCACATTGTGCTCACCCGTTGTACTCCGATTTTGCAGTGTATCTCCCCCGGGTGCAATTCGTAAGTATTTAGGACTTGTTGCGGAGGAATCTCTGACGCAAAGTTCGTGCCTTCAAAGGCACTTCTGTTATAATTGTGGAGACCTGGTTATCCAGTCCGCCGTCCCTGCAATCATCTCACAAGGAAAGGCCCAACATTGGAACAAGTGCCCCGCGTACTAGGGACATTGGATTCCCAAGTGTCGACTTCTCGTGCGACAACTTCTCCGATTTTCCGCCTCGGGGAATCCACTGCCAAGAACGACCGTGATGTAAAGTATATACGTGAACGGTGCATCGCCGCTGGTTTCTAGTGCTGTAGTCCGAATTTGATCTCTGATGCGACGTCTGTGGGTTTTCGACATAAGGATGTGACCCAGTGGACAGGGCGCCCGGGCTCGACCTTGGCAAGGGATGACAAATGTGTTCGACGCTCGAGAATTGCCTTGACTGAGATTAATCAATCAGATTCAAAACGGCTCGAACATGATGCGTTGCACGTGCCTACTATACCGTAAGCTGGAACGTGTCCGTAGGACAGTGTGGTCTAATTGGGCCCGCTAGCATCAGATCGCGGATATCTGCGCATAGAGCACGGTCTCTTCTGGTAACCCTACTCCACCGGAACCTATATCCAGGGTCTCCGAGTCTGGCGACCAGCTTGGGTGTGTCAGATACGAGCCTGTGGTACCACTGGTACGCAGACATCAGCCAAACTCATATACACAAAGGTTAAACAAATAAGAGAACAACTTACGAGTTCGGAATGAGACTTCATACGCTGTACAGGATGTCAGATAAGGTAACAGCAAGTTGCCAGTGAGCCGCATATCTGCCGCTTTGCCGCGGGATCTTTGGCTCCCAGGAAAAGAGCCGTGGCGATAGCTAAGGCTGCATTTCACACCGACGTTGGTTGAAGAGAAAATGGACGGCAGCATTTTTACAGGATACAGTACGGAGGTGTCCGCCAAGCGATATGGGATAGTAACTTACCCGTTCAACAGTTTGCCGTAGACCCGAGAGGCACCACCGTAATAAACGGAGATCAAGATGCCCATCGGAGATTAGATCAAAGGGCGATAACGTTGCGCGGCCCCAGGCCGATTTCCCCGGCTTCCGAAGAGGGCGATTTTTCTGCCGGCAGGCGCGCCCATAGTTTCAAAGTGCTGTGGTTAATGAACCTGCATCCTCATCACCTCATGAGAGCAGGCTACGATCCACTCAGACACTCTTTGGACTTTGAATGGCTGGTTGGCTACTCAGAGGGAGCACTCTCCTCTGCAATACCTGCGCTAGTTACGCATCCCCATACATTGACTTCTATAAAGCCCTGTGATGGTTGTCAGAGTATGGCCATGTGATACGGAAGCCCCGACTCGGATGGTCCACCGCCCTGACAAAGCGTTTAACTTGATAGCTAGTCGTCGTCAGGCTACTCAGGCATGGGCTTGGGTTTTGCTTGAACACCATCTCGTCGCCCATCTCCCAATTTCCGTCACCTGGGGCATTAGAACGGAACCTATCGCATCGCACCGAACCTCTAGCAACTGCTTAGAGGTATCGAGTAATCTCATTGGGGATGTATGAAGTGAGCATGACTACACGACGACGACAGTGACGCACCGTGTTTGTAACTGGTCAACCTCTCTGACTCTTCCCAGGCCCGCTAACTTGAAGTCTATTGGGAACCCTGAAAAGCTGCGCGGACACACCCCGTGCAGAGCGTAACCCTTTCTTATGTTCATTCTCCTCACATCTAACGCGTCGCGTGGCTGTCTTGGCACATCGACAGCGCCGAGTGAAAAGCCAGTACATGTGGGGTGTACATGTATAATTAACACTCAGTGACGGTGGAAAATGAGGATAGTTTGAAGGGAATAGCGAGGGGCACGAGCGGCGTGATGTGGGTAAAAGGGGAGTACGATTAGCCAGAGAGTGAGGCAGGCATGACAAGGCGATATTCTTCCTGCAGCCAACGTCAGACAAACCGCAGGCCAATAAGTGAACCGACCTCAATAACGTCAAGGAGATCGCTTGTCAATGTCCTCAATTCACCTCGGGCCCCTGCTGATATCTCATCGACTGTCCCTGCCCGATCCTACGATGCCTCATCCAAACATTTCCAGGCACACCTTTCCTCGCACCTCGGCGTAATCGCGCCGTGCTCCCGTCGAATCAGACGAGACAGCAGCCGCAGTTTGGCGAGATGGATACACCACGGGCAATGGAAGGATACAGAATCTTGACGTGACGAGGGACTGGAGAGTTACGGGCTCCTCCTCCGATGGGAAGGCATTCTTGGCGTATTTCCGACCTGCGCCGCGGCGCCGCCTGTCAGTAGGTGACGAAAAACAAAGGGAAGACTGGCGTTGACCGTATTATGTTGACTCCCCAAGGCTGACCGGAAGGGGATGCTGGTATTTAGGCGTTGAGGGATATTGCCCTGGTATCATAGGGCAATAGTAGTAAATTGCGTGGTGACGTAAACCCGCAAATTGAATTCTTAATACAGTAATACCCTCACCGCTATTGTATTGATCGTCCGTGTCTGCCATTGAATGGCCTGGTCAAGTGCCTGTGCCTAGCTTGTACTCATCATTCCATCTCACATTAATATTGTAACACAGGCATGCCAGTGCTCTGGCCCTGTCCACGTAGACTGAACTGGACCGCAAGTGGGAAAGGGTCACGCCACCAAGAAATTATATTGCGTACTCGAAAACGCACACATCGAAAACAGTCCGAGCGATGGGATTCCGAGTCATCAGTTCTGGGCTTGGAATTGCCGCCATTGCCTGCCTATCGTGAAAAAAAGTCCTATACCACGACGAATAAATGTATGGTAACAGTAGTATCAGTTGGCATGCGTCGAAAACAATTACCAGGGAGGAGACACGGTGTACGTTGCTGTAGTAGGTACAGTAGATAGCGACTGGAAATCCGGATGATACGCCATCGGCTGTTCAGCGGCAGTGCTTTGGGATGGACTAGGGTGGGAGGAAGTCGGAGAGACATGTGGCATACGATGAGTCATCCATGGCATATTTTGTGAGGTCGTTTCCCCGCCCACCGTTCTAAAGGCGTCGGGAGATTGAGAGGCGAATGGCATGTATGGGTGAAGGCCAGTAAAACTATTATGTCCATCATTGTCGAGAGGAGCAATATTAATAGTCTGATCCACGGGTGCGGGTCGCGAACGGCGTCTGCGTGGAAATGCCTTTGGCCGTGGAATACCATGCGTTCTCTCAAAGAGCCCGCACCTATTGCAGAGCTGAAGTTGTATTAGGAAAGGTTATCCAGACGGCCATGTAAGACACACTAGTTTCCCGGAACTGAGCATTGAGCGGCGCCACGTCGTTGTCTCTGTGGCCCTACAGTTGAAGCATTGGCGGCGTACGCCATCGCCGAGCTTCATCCTCGCATCGTCCGTGTAGATCGCCCCGTATCCTATGAACCTGGGAAATGGTTCACCAAACGTGCCATCCCGGGCGTTAACTGATTGAGATAGTGAAGGAGGAAGGCCGATAGAGTTCCATTGGACATGCGGGTCGTATCGGCATGCAGGGGCAGAGAACGTCCAGCGATGGTTGTGGTAGGCATGGTCACGACCAGCATAGTCATCGACCGCGCTTTCAAATGCTAGATGCTCGGGTTTGGATCCAGCGGTGGCAGCAGCGAGGGATGGTCCAGTATCTGAGGGGATATACAACGAAGGGGTGTGTAAGGGTGACCAGGAAGACATTGGGATCGGTAGACGGGGTATCGGTTGGGCAATTTCTTCTGATGCCTCACTGTCCGGATTTCTGGTGACATGCAAGAATTGGAAAATATTCAAGGTCGAGAAAAAGTGGTGAATACCTATAAGAGAGGATGCCTGGATCAGCATGGCGACCCACTATTATACTCATTTCTATGTCGAGTCGCTTTGGCTGATTATAACACAGATATAGATTAAGGTTCGTGGACGTTCGTATGTTGGTGGAAGCTCGTCGAAAACCCAAGGGCGGCGAGAGATGGTTTCGTTTGGACTAAGAGCTGGGTTGGTGTGGAGGGGGGGGGTCTGTGATATTCAGAGACTGGAACATGAGATGACTTTATAGGTCAACGGATGACCGAATCTGTAAAGTAATAGAGTCCACGTAGAAGTGACCCTGGACATCTCCTGATAAGCCATCGAGAGTTGTCGTAAAAACAGAGCAATATAATTCAGCATGTAACCACACCTGCTTTGATGCCAAATCCACAAAGAGTGTTGACGAGCCCGGTCGTCTGGTAAAGAGGAATGACCTTGTTACGGCAAAAGGTCGCCGCAACGGAAGGACCCTAACGACCCATTGAATACCAGCAGCAGGGCTGTGAGAGCACCCCACGGATCAGGAGATCATCCAAAGCAATACAATCTGGATGTTCTCCGAGTCGTATCCTGCCAGTGGCACTTCGCATTCTATGTATGATGGTGGTCCTCACGACTTTTTTGAACCATGGCGTCAGTCCTCCGGAGGGCCAGAGAGCCGCCGCGTGACCGAATAGGAAAGAGAACAAGGTAGGAACTGTGCTTCCCACTGCTGTATACTAGCAAAGGATTATTGGTGTTGATTGATAGAGGGCGGCAAATTATTTTTCAGCCGGACCTGCTCACGTGCCCTGGTCCCAGCCGCGGCTGATTGTGCGGTGCGGCCCGGGCAATGGCAACTCCACGACGCAACCTTCAATTTCTTCCACCGCACAGGTCACAAATTCCTAGCTTTGTTATTGCCCCGAACCGTTCCTCGGAGCCCGGGAAGCCATATCCAGCCTTGTCTTGATAGTCGCGACAGATCGACTGTTGGTCGATTGATCTTTACAAGCCGCCACTTTCGCTGGCAGGACATCGTCGCCACGAGTGAAAAGTTCCTGGATATCGGGTTCAACCTTCTCTCTGAGCTCTCACATTTCAATCGGTCTTTTTCATCATTTTCGCAATTCAAATTGCCCTCCAGTTGAAGCACTGCAGAGGGTGAGCACTCTTGACCAACGAGCACTGGAAGAATTTGTTTCCGGTGATATTCGTGTCCTAGTAGGATGCTTCACTACTAGTGCCACTACTACCAACATCAATTGGTAACCGTCCGTCGTTAAGTTAGATGCGTCCTCCATTAGAATACCCCCCAGACACGAGTTGATGGATATCATATCCCGACAATGCCGACACAGCTTCCCGACTCACAATTTTCTCCGTCCTGTCCGTCGGCTGATGCTAACATTTGTGCGGCATCTTGGATGTCAATCGAGATGTGTCCCATCTCTTTACCTCTCCCTCCGTCGCCCGCAATACGTAGGTCTCCTTCATAATACTGTAAGCCGCTCTTTCCGTCACTCTTAATATTCCGATCCAAGCAGGTGTGTACTTTTAGCGTGGTCGTCCGTCTCGTTTCTAGTCTGGTTTTGGTGCAACATGATGGCCTTTACCGTTCAGCCGCCCGTAGAAGATGTATTGGGTGAGGAACTTTATGCTCCGATCAATGATGACGATTCATTCTCGGCTGTTTCTTAAGAGGCTCAAGTAAGTCTGTCAGATGGAAAAGCAATAGTCATGGACTATGCACGCTGGACTTATAAATCTGAGAAGTGATCGAAGAGCAGATGCTATGCCAGATCAATGCGACGGTGAATACATTGCCTGCTAGGTCGTCCGAGTCAACCTAGGGTCACATTCTGCATTTCCAGAATTGATAATTGCACACCATGAGAGCCCCAGGGTACTGGAGCCTGCATTCCTCTAGCATCCCCTGGGTCGAGGTCCTCCGATTTGTGATGTTTGAAATTTGCGACTTGCAGACCTTCACCCCTGTCAAGTAGCGCAGGGGACGACACTTATCCCACCGTTCCGTAGAGAAGTTAGAGGGGAAATTAATGAATATGGCTGCGGTATAAACCACTGGGCTACAGCCACCTATCACTCACCTATCGCGCTTCAGAATCTCCTGCCCTGATGGGTCGACAGGGTTATTACAGATTCCGATACTACATGTGGATGCATGCCACAAGGTAGTGCTCGATTAAGCTGGAACAAAAAAAACTGCATTACGAGATGTGATCGTAACTCGGAAGAATAGCGCATCCAGAATCTTCCATACTGTCAGGACTGTCTGGCAGTCCAGGGCGCCCGATGGCCCGGACTTAGAATAATGGACTTATGTGAGACCCACGAAGCCGTAAGCTTCAGGAACGTTCTAAGGGCTGATTCGAAGGACGAGGTGTCAGCCCAGCTCTGGATATGTCTACCTACACCTACAGTAGTACATGGTACTAGTAGTGATGGCACAGCGTTGCTCAACCACCTGAGGAACAAGGCTATGTCCATTGCGGCGGTCCGCAGAATGCCGTTAAAATTCGACTCTCTAGATCGCTGAAATAGAGGGCTTTCCAGGCAGGAATATGTATTATGGAAACTGACTTCGAAGCCGTAGGAATGTCACGGTCTCAATTGGGATTAGATGTGAAGAAATTCTGGAGGCGTTACTGAACCCAAGGTTCATCGAATGTCATGTCGGCACATCACCAATTCTGGAACGTTAGGATCATATTATGCTATATTGTTTCTTCGTGTGTACTTGATCCCGCACTGCAGTCACCCACCCTGAGATGTCGAAGTCATGGCTACGGCTTTCAGCGGAAGGGACCAACATTCTGTCGTTGCTCACACGAAGACTGTCCATAAGTAAAGTCTATACTTGGAATAATGCCTCCGCGCCATACCCTCCAAACACGACTCGCTGATCGGAAATGCAAGTGGTTACTGGTAAGCACATGGGGATTAGAGGTGAAAACGTAAAGGTCAATTGTCGTTGTAACAGCCCAAGCAAGGGTTGGAGACAATTCAGAGACAAAAGAATCAGATGTCCGCGAAGCGCGCCTCTAAGCACAAGGAAGAAAGTTAGACGCTTTAGTGTGATAAGATCATATGGCCAAACGTTAAATTGGGATGTCGATGACACACCCAGCGTCCGAGCCGTCAGGCGTGGACGACCAAATGTAGTGCGGTGCGGCATTAGGTAGTAAAAGGATGCAATTGTGGAACACCCTCTGTTCTAGCCTGTTTGGCCACTCACCCGAAATTTTGAAACAACGTGGTCTGAACATCTGGTGAGCTCGAGGTGATAGTTTGCTTGAGTTCGTCGCCACAAACAAAACGTCAGTGGACCTCCGACTTAAAGCTGTTCGGTCTCTCCGGGCCGGGAGTCGACCAACCGGAATTCCCTTTTCCCATACGCTGCCAGTGGGACACCAGGGACATCGCCTCCGTCTCCTACCCCCGCCATGGGCTCGCATTTGACATCAAACTCTCGATATGCGCTAATCAACATAATGAGTGGCGTTGTCAGTCCAGCGGCTTCAATTCGTGGCATGCCATGACATCCCGCGCTTCATCGGGGCCTCTTTTGGTATATATCTGTTCGTGAAAATTGCAGATCACAGCACACTGGCAACAGCGAATTCTGTAATTACCATTAATATTCGTTCACTGACAACTACGTGATAGTGCAGGGACGCGCTCTTGTTCTGTGCATTGTAAAAATCCCCCATTCTTGGGTTGTTCTTTGAACGGCCCTGTCGGGACGTCCAATAAACTTCTCGGTGCGATGATCGCACACTGTCCCTCGTAGCTGCCTCTCTTCTTTTGGTAGTCATCTCTGTCATGTGGGTATGACAGAAGCTGGTCACACCTTGTAATCTACTACTGCAGCGACCTTGTCGTAATGCAAGTGGTCAGCCCTTCCTGGGGAGTGGTCTCCACGATGACTAGCAATTCCGAGTCACTCGGCAGACTACTACGCTAGGATCACAACTCGGATCGAGAACCGCATTAGAACCTCTTTCTCCCCGCCTCATTGATGGTCTGATCCTGCTCCATGCAAATGATTGTCGAAACTATGTTTGAACACCGCCGCCTTGGCGTCACGCGGCCATATGGGCCCTCAACTACGTTCCGGCATCGACTCTAAAGCGTTTCACTTAATCACCTTCCCCCGTCCTTCTACCCCTATACGGGAAACACGATTCGGATCTCCCGGGCAAGTTCTGAACAGTGGAACGTATCAAGCTAGCTCCTGCACCACCCCCATGCACACTACCGTGTGGCGTATCACTGGGTGGCTTCTTCCGACTAATCAAACTCGATGTTCCGTTAACATGAATATCCGAGTGGTTGGCTCCTTATGGTATATTTTATGGCTTACGATTCAAGTCAATTCGCTATTTGCACGTTGTCCCTAACAAAAATCTTCTTTCCTCTAATGCCGACCTTTGTTGACTTCCTCCCCATAGTATCACATTCATCAGTGCGCACTGCCAGTTTATTTGTACTATGGAAACCTTTTCCTTCATCCACCGTGACCTCTCTGTTCCATCGCATCATTACCATACTTCCATTGATGGGTAGGCATCACCCGATCAAAAGGTTCGATCGGGTATTTTCCCCTGATCTTCTTCGATGTCCACTTCGATCATCCAAATAAGCCAACGAACGGAAGGAAACTGAAGCGATGTCAAGTCAGATGGGACTCCAATAACTTTCTGACATATCCCACTGAGCTGACAAAGGTGCGAACAAGTTTTGTGGTGTAAGGGACTTGCTTTCGAGTGAAGAATGTGATTAGCGTTCTGAACAAGTATCTGTATGCTCTGGGCCGGGAGATTCGTTCCCCTAGCCCGTGGCGTTGAAGGAAACACCTTGCGGGTCGGCTACGTTGAGGTGGAGGCGCATTTCGAGAAGCGAAGAAAAGTTCAGAGACCAACAAGGACAAAGCCAATGTACGACACACGGAACTTCTTCAACGGGTCGTTCATTTTTTCCTCCCCCCCCTTTCCCACCGCCGCCGCCGAACTTGGCTCAACGTCCACACCCTCGGCCCCGTCCGCTGAACGGAACGAATACGACTCTGTCCGTTTTTCCCGTGCCGAAGACCGGTGTTGCTACCGCAGTCGCGATTCCCGGCATCAAGTGTTTCGGAACATGTTCAATGCGCGGCCACACTCGCGTGGAATGTAGCCGCTCATCGTACTTCTTGCGTTCGAGATCATTTGGGTTGTCCTCAAAGCAGGCCTACAGCCGCCAGACATGGGTGAGTTCCGCTGGTCGCACAGTCGAAAAATAATAATAGAGCCAGTACAGGGGGGAAAGCCAAGAGCTCCTGCTTGACTTCCTTCATCCATGCTTCTCGAATGGCGCACTGCGATCACGCATCTTTCATCAGGTACCGGAACATATCCCTACTTCCCCTCGAAAATGTATTCGCGGACTAGGCCCTGCTTCTCGTGCGTAACGCGCTCCCCAACTGCGTCGTGTCGTGTGCTCGGCGCACCACCGACCGCCTTGGTTTTCCAAACTCAGATGGTTGCAGAACAAAACGTGAGGGCGGTTCTTCCGCCTCCTGTGCAAGGAACGCGGTCCATGCGGTGCGTAGTATGTGTGCGCATGAATTCGGTAGATCAATATCAAGAGCGCAAGCGACATCACGGAAGTCGATCCCACGTGCCATGCCGTATTCGTCGTCGGGCGTCGGGCTTAACAAAATGCAAAATGGCACTTCGGGACCTACCTTACGTAAGACGGATTGTGGTGGGGTTTGCGTCGGCTAGACTTGTTTGTCCTCGTGTTATGCTAGAGTAGTAGCCACGCGAAATGGGGAAGAACATAGAAAGCACACGGAGACACTAATCGACTGCGTTGACTAGGATGATGCGTTTCGACTGAAAGAGGCAATGGCAAATATGGGCAACATTCAACAACGCGAGAACATTCGAAGGTAGCAATGACGATGACTTGCCTATCTGAGATGAGAGTTAAATCATGCAGGGCCTCTCGGTGTCAGTACCCACAGGCGGGAGTCAAGAGCAGCGTCAGAACACACCCCTTGAGTCGGGCCGGCCCGGACATCGCCAGGCGACGCCAGCCACTCGCCAGCCCTCTCAAGTGGCGAGTTGGCACCAGGACCAGCGCTCTCGTGTTATATCGCAAATTACACTCGATGGCGAACACATCGAAGTGGGGGGATTGTAAGAAAAGCTGGGGAGGATGACCACCAGCTGAGGGCGTATCTACAACTTTGCGTGACTTCGAAAATCGCGAAAATCGTAAGATAGGATCACGTAAAAGTAACCACGTTGCACGTGACGCATCAATCAAACCAACTTAGTGGATCATTAATTGACCAATCGTTAATTAATTAATTGGTTCTGTATTCAATTCCATGGACTCTCCACATCTGTGAGAATTATCACCGGGATCGGTGTGTCCGTATGTTAGGTCTCTCCGCGGAGCACGGCTAACGTCAGGGTGTTTCTCACATTTGAATGGAGATGCTGCAGATTCTGGCACATCTGCCACGGTCCCATGAACCTTCCCTCCACCGTGACAGTCTTGAAAAAGATGCCAACTTTCGTTGCGGTTTGGTCATCTGCAGGTTCTCAGGCCTGTGCCATAATATGCAGAACAAATGGAGCTTGCGAACGCCAAATATGCTCAACGAACATGTGGTTTCGCGTAGGTCCGGGCCAGATCGTCTGGACCTTTGTTCCAAATAGATCAAATGACCCATAAATAACAAATGCACAACGAATTGTCTCGTTTTGGACACTCTCCGGAGTTGGTCATTATGGGTTCCAGGAACCAAATGTCGTCCTGGGACCTCGGCAGGGACTGTAGACTCCGGCTAGCTTCATACAACAAGGCCTTGTCGCTTCAAAGAAAGTGGCCGTCCAACTTGAAATCTGGGTACCTGTGCCGACACTCATAGGTCCAGCTGCACGGTGGCAACATGTCAATTCTCACTGGATCACTTCATTCCATGCTGAGAGTCCTGAACGTTGCCCCATCCCAGGTTCGTGCTAGCGGTGAGGTGATTAACACTCCGATCGCGGCGGCGGCTGTAGAATTGATTGAGGAAACTAGGCGGTGGCACTGGTTTGCGCCGCGAGATCAGGAAGTCGTTTAGGAAGGAAAATTGCGCCTTCCCATAGACCATCATGGTGTGAGCTAAATTGTGGGATAGTTGTGATGAAAAATATACAGAAGCTGAGCAGTTCGTACCACTAGCAAAGACACTTACTAGTATCCCACTGAGAATGATTCACTCGTTCACGGACACCACCTGGCACCTGAGCGCAGTGAGCGGGCCACGTTTAATACAGCCTCACAACTCGGAATGGCTGCATATCTTTTAAATCCTCCACGGTGAAAGCCAATATCGCACTTACAGAGTCCGGCTTCCAAGCTATCGATGACTTGGAGTTGCAGAGATGGATACACCCCGGTAGTTGAGACACGGAAAGTATTGACAACCCTCCACCCGAGAAATTGGCCGCCATCTTAAGGTTCACTTGAAACGTGCTGCCTATGGCTGTGGCAAAGGGGCCTCATAAACATCCATCAAGTAAGTTACGTGTTTTTCTATGGAGAAGGGAAGACAACCCATGTGATGGCATGATACAAGGACCACTGGAATAAATGCTGACGCCCCAGGTACCGAGCTCAGCAAACCAGTTGCATACAGACGTCGCATGGTCCAAGTCCTGTGGTATGGTCTGCCATAGCCTTGAGACATACTGGTCGTCTGTTTGAACATTAAATAGATCAGAAGAAATCGAGCTAGTCCAAGTATAGACAGTTCAAATTTGTGGAGGTCTAGCGTTCAGCATTCAACTGCGGAGAGCGGCCCGTGGTATTTGTTTACAGTCTATAGTTCAGTTGTTCGCGGACTTCTACTCCCGCCGGCGATTACTGCCCGAACTTACTATCTGATGGTCTTCTACACAGCGAGATGGTCGCCTTGCCTAGTATCTGTTGCCTTTCTAGGGCTGCCAGAATACATTCTATCGGTTCCGAGTCTGGCCTGTCACAGAATAAGTAAATTATCAGGGGCACTGATTCATGCAAGGATTCATGACATGTTCACGCCATGCCAGTGATCGCAACCCATGTCCACAGCGATCCTAACCGGTAGCTTAGCCCCACTGTGACGATTCACTCGCATAGCCTACGCTAAATCGCTTCTTGGTTGTCACAGGGATTGCATTAGCCACTGGTAGGCTACGCTCCAATCAGGCAGAGTTCGCACGTAACTCCGATTACGCCCGTTGGGCATCCCCATGCTTGGACTTTTGTCAAGTTTTGTGATCATTGTCAGGGTAGATAACTTCTCGATACCTATATCCCGTTTCGAAACGCAGGAGAAAACCCCCGAGCTCCGGGATGGGGCCCCATATATGGGTGGATGTCAGCCGAAGCAATTGCGAGTTGCACGTAACTCGCATTTCTGCCACCTTGCATATTGGCGCCCAGAAGAAGAGCCGGCTTCAGTTTCATTTCATGCCGTAGACAGAATCCCTTTGAAGAGAAAAAAGGGCAGTCGAGGACAAGGAAGGCGTTCCGAGACGCAAGGCTGTAAGCCCGAGACCCACTACGGTAATAAGCGGTGATCAAGATGCTCATCGTATCGTGATTAGATCAAAGCGTGATAAGGGTGCGCGCCTATAGTTCCAATTCCTGCAGTTGACAGTGCCGCGTCCTCATGGAAGCATGTAGGTCGGGGCACGAGGGGGTACATACACTTCCCATAGTCACATCGAGATCACGAGTGAGGGAGGTGTGGACCCTGGGCGGCCAGATCCCCTCATTAAATAATGGTGTACGTACGACGTCTAGACGCACGATTCATTCCAGATACGTGAAACACATGAGGCCTGGGCAACTTCTTTCCGTGCATCCTGCACGCTCAGTAAAAGCTCCTTATCTGAGCCTCCACCTCCTCAGGAGTCATCTTAATGTCTAGAACATAGTCAAACCCCACACTTGCGCGGCAAACAAACGTCGAAACTTACATTTCGAGGGATCTGCAACGATGAATTGAGAAGCCCGTTTACCAAGTATGTATAATATGACGCTTACTCTTACTGAACTCTTTCTCCCGCATCTTTTGTGTGAACCGCTGGAAGCTTGGGACAACCACTTTGACGACTTCATCCTCGAGCGACCGGCGCTGCTCCTCATCATCATCCAGTACCCGCGCAAGTTGATGCCTCTCCTTCGTCTCTTCAAGGAGATCGAAGAACCGCGTGAACTTCTCCTTAGCCGCGGCCTTGGCCCCTCCGGACTTGTCTTTCTCGTCGGCGAGCGCCTGCACGAGTGGGGAGAAATTGGAATCAAAGTAGCCTGCTTTGGCAGTGCGGAAGTTCGAGTTAATCGTTTCTTGGGTTGGCCGCGAGAGAATTTCCATGACGGGTGACCGTGGGTCCAGAAGTTTCGAGCAGATGTAAGCGGTATTGTTCAGTAAGAAAACTGAACCAAATGCTGGCCGTCCTCGCGTCCGCGAGAGTGTTGTGAGGCTGGCCATCAACGTGTTCACGACGTCATCTGTAGTTGAAAGGTGTGTGAGGGACCGAGGTAACGTCAAGAAGAGAACACATGTACACGTATAATGTTCAATGAGGATCCTCTCGCTTCCGGGCGCGGGCTTTCCTTGGTTAGGTTTCGCTTGGATACCGTCGCCCATCCTCCAATTTCCATCGCCTAGTAACATCAGAGCGGAACCTACAGCATCACGAACTTCTAACAACTCCTCGAGGTAGCGAAGGGTCTGCTTGGCTATGTATGAAACGAGCATTTACATGCAGTAGCGACGAAAACGCACCGTGATCGTAAACTCGGCGCACCCCGTCCCAATCTCTCCACCCCTCCCCATTCCTGCTAGCTTGAGGTCGGCTAGGAACTCCGGGAAGCTGCGCAGGCATACCCCACGCAGAGCATGCAAGCCTTCCTTGAGTTCGTTTTCCTTCCGTTCGGCACGTCGGGTGATGAGTTCGTCCCATCTGTCCTGGCACGTTGACAGTGCCGAGTAAGAAGCCAGTGCGTGAAAGGTGTACTTGTGTAATGAACGCTTGATTAGGGTTGAAAGTGAAGACAGCGTGGAATTGAAGAGAGTAGTTAGAGGTGTGACAAGCGCGATGTAGGTGGAGGAGAGATGCGATTGGCCGGGAAGTGGGGCGAGCAGGGTGAGGAGGTTGTACTCTTCCTGAAGCCAAGTCAGGCGGAACGGAATTCAAGCCGGAGAAACTGACCTCAATAACATCAAGGAGATTGCGTGTCCATTTCCCCAATTCACCCCCTGCTGAAATCCCATCGGTTGTCTCCGCTCGATCCACGACACGTCGCCCATACACTTCCAAGCACTTCCTTGCCCAATTTCCTCGCATCTCGGCGTAACCGCGTTGAGCATCCTTCAAAGCAGACAGGATGGCAGCGGCAGCTGGGTGAGATGGATGCGTCGCGGGCAGCGGAAGGCCACGGAGAAACTTGACAAGGGGCTGGAGAGTCGTGAGCTCCTCCCGGGGGAAGAGGGAGAACTGGAACTCGGAGCCTGCGGGGGGATTGCCCGATGAGCCAGAGGCGACGACTTTTGTGAACAACTGCGCGAGTTTTTTGGCACCGGTTTCGACCAGCCTCGCCTGCGAGAATGAAAATAAAAGGAAGGTCAAAGGGATGGAAAGACCCGGCTCTGACCGTATCACGTTGATTCTCTACAGCGGCCCCGAAGGCGATGCTGGCGTTGAGGCGTTCCAGGGCATTGGTATAGACATCAAGTTGTCTTGGTTGGGGACTTTTGGAAAGGCAGAACGGAAAGGGGGTCAAGTTGTATAAGGCTGGGCATGTATATAAAAAAATTGCGTGGTGACGCACCCTCGCAGGATTAATGCCTCCTCCGCAGCTATACCTTCCTGGTTACTTGCAACATCATCGATCTTTTGGAGAGCGCTCTCGATGTCTGACAGACGCTAAGAGACTATTACGGTGATGAGGTAAGAAACTCGTACTGTTTCCCCGCTTTGTGAGAAGTTGCGTCGATGTGTAAAGAGGTAAAATAGACTTTTCAAGCTTGACCAACCGACTATCGAAGCTCGTCAAGATAGCTGAGGTAGGCCATAAACAAAAAAAAAAGTGCTAAGAGTGTTGTAGTTGCTTACTTGTCATTCTCTGGGATATCTGGCGTGTCTTGTTGAGGTTCTGTTCCAACTGGACATGTCGTCAAGAAAAACATGCGGGTGGGAGTCGATATGGGGAATGTGCGTACGAGCTCTATCTCCGCAGTTTCGTCGTCCATGGTAGTCGTTGGTTAGGTTAACGACGACAACCGTCGAGCGTGACATGATAATAAGATAAGATAAGATCCGTGATCGACGTTGTCAACCGGGATAAGGAAGCACCCCCAAGGACTTGCTCATAGCGTTCATCACTAGCGAACACAAAGATTCAATTCATCCAACTGTACGCGAGCTTATCTACAACACCACCCAGCGCCAGTGATAACAACACGTCCGAAAACATGCTCATTTTGCGTCCGATGATCAGCGTGGGGGTTCGGCTTGAGTTATCCACGACGTCGTTCGTTTCCTGCATGATGGCCCACTTGCGTTGAGGTCATCACACGACGTTCGATGCCGTTTACTCGAATCGGGGCAGAGCACGGGTATAAACTTCAGGTTCGGGTCAACGTCATTAAATTTGGAGTATGAAGTGACTTGGCTTAAATGAGTGGCGTCATAGGGAACATCTCATACCTTGTGGTGGACTGTGAGGAACTACCTGCGCCGACTCTCTGTGCCGAGGAGAGCCCCGTTGTCTAGTATTCTGTGTATATGCGGATGGGGCTTGCAGGAAAAGCGCGTTTCACCCGTGCCGAAGAACAGCTGTATAGATGAGAACAGCGAGCTCTCAATTTTTGGTAGGGCAAGCCACGTGGGAACGTCCACGTACGGCCCAGAGTTGTTAAGTTGGATTCATGATTAAATTTCACTGGAGTACAGTATACAGTATCACTCAGGCGCCAGTCATAGATGTTCTATGTTCAAGTCTCGATAGAGATGGTATGTTCCCGCTCTCCCACTCTCAGTCCATATTCGCTGGACGAATCAGAAGCGGTAATTGTGGTCCCGCCGCAGGATTCGACGCGATCGTAGGATGACCGACGATAAAGGTCGTGCGTATGATGTCCTCCGCCGGCAGGGCCAGTTCAAACTCAAATCCGCGTACTAGCGTGAACAAGAGAGCTTTGATCCTACGGAGAGAATTATCAGATGAATGAACCACCCCCGCCTCGGGCGCTTTCTTTGTGGGCGAGATGCGAGGTGTGAGAAGAAATGAATGAGATCGACGCACTCTACGACCGAGAAGCGGAAGCCAATGCACGCGTGGGCGCCCGCGATGAAGGACAACAAGTGACCATAGACGCTCGGAAGCGCTTTCGCGGCCTCCGGTACATCCTCCCATCGCTCGGGCCTACACCGCCCCCACCGTCAAATGACATGGAAGGAAAGAAAAACACAACGGGTACCTGAATTCGTTAGCGTCCTCTCCCCATATCTCCGTAGAGCGATTCAGCAGGCGGATTGGGATGGTCACCAAGTCGCCCTCGGATACCCTTCCATACCAGCACAGAATTAGTTAATTCCATCGCGCGCCGCACATAGATTCGTAAGACTGTTCGTACCGGACAGTACTTTGCAAAACCCCGTGTTTGTCTTTGAAAGGCTTTTGCAGCGGGATCTCCGCATCGTGCATTGCAATGCGCTGAGTGGAGCTTACAGGAGCATAGAGACGCAGAGCCTCGCGGACGACGGCCTCAAGGTACGGGAGGGTGTTAAGTTGCTCCATAGTCGGAGTATCAGCCGTGCATGTACGCAACTCGGCGCGGAGCTTGGCTTGTACCCCAGGGTGGCAGCAGAGTGCGAACAGCGCCCAGGCGACTGCGGTGCTGCAACAAAGAGGATCGACAAATGTGTCCACCTGTGAGCATGGGTATGGCCCTCACGTCGTAGTGTCATGCCCCGCGATCAGGAATGTAGGTATCTCTATAACGTACATTATCACCCGTATACTTTGAGCAACTAGATGATGGAGAAGAGAAATGGAACTCACGCGATAAGATCTCCGAGTCACTCATCCGCATGCGCTCTGGCATATCAGAGGTGATATTCGACTTGATTAGCAAACTAAGGAGATCGTGACCTCGCACGTCCTGCTTTCCTATGGTGCCTGATCCATCAACATTGCATTCAGCGAGTACAGCGTTCTTCTTCTTCTCGACCAGTTCAGATCCGATGCGTCGAACCCTTTCGAATTCGCGATCGAGAACCCTAGAACGATAAGTTGGCTGCAGAAGAGTGATGCCGAGTTTTTTAACTTTCGATTATGGAAGAAGAGCCGTGATGCTTACGATGCGGCGGAAGATTGGAAAGAAGGCCTGGAGCGTAAAAAGGACCTTGTTCGAACTGGCCTTTAAAATATTGCGGATGGCCCCATAAAGGTCATCCTGCCCGTCATCCGGTGAATGTAGCGAGTCGAAGTTGTACTGAAATCCTACACAAGATTCGAAATGCTCGATTAGAGCCAGCGCGTCAAGGAAGACGAGGGCCAGTCACCTGTGAGTCCAATCATATCCAGTGTGACCTTATTCAACCACAAATATGCATCCAAGCTCAACCTTCCGTCCTTTCGAGATGACTTGGAGATGAGATCTGCCCAAATTTCGCGAAGCTGAGACAAGCGTCGGTTGGAACCAATGTCTAACCATTCTCAGATGCATACCTCTAATGATTTCTCGATGAAAATTGATGTAAACTTTCGCACTTGAGGAGGACCAAACGCAGGACTCTGAGATAGAACATATGTAGAAGAGTTATCAAGATATCTACGGCAATTAGGAATCAGCACTTACCATGACTTTGCGCTGTGGACCAGTAGTTTGTATGAGCTACTCAATAAGATGTATATGCATGCAAGTCACCTGCTTCTTATGCTGTGGTCCTAATGCAGTATGGTGGTTTAGGAAATGGGGATTGAGTTCCAGAGACAGGGACATACCTTCGACAAATAAGAGGCCTGATGTGAAATGTCAAGGTATATCGGGCCTGGACCCGCTGTCGTACATACCTCTACCAGTGGCCTCCCCCAGAAGAAATCGTAAGAATTCAGACTTTTGAAAGGTGTCGCTATTCTGCAGAATATATGAGATTGCGACAGGATCGACGGCGAGAAGTTTCGGTGACTGTGGATCAGAATGAGTCAGACCGAATGCAAAAACGTTATACGATTATCTAGAAAGAAAACCGACGACAAAGATCCATGGAAAAATGACGTACCGCAAGACTAGAATAGTACTTGAGGACATGCCCATACGTCCGAACCCATTCCTCCTGCAAGCGCGACGAATCTGGCTCACGCACGTCGACGAAGTTACCCTTGAACCAGTGCGCATTTTTGGGACCAGGCAAGTTCTGCAGGGGCGAGCGATACGCGACGATACGGCGGCGCATAAAAACGTACAGCACGTATGCGGCCGCCACTCCGAACAGAGCCAATATCGCGATGAAGAGAAAGTAAAGGACAGAGACGAGCCAGCATCGCCCGAGTTGGACGGTAAAGAGATCACTGGCAAGCATGGTGAAGCACGAGATTGTGATATTCCAGTTGTGTGATGGGGCAAGGGTCGTGTCGGGTTCACGACTGCAACGATTCACTCCCCTGACCTATTTTAAGGGTATACGAAAATACCAACACCTAAGTTACAACTAACGCGGCCGCGGCATTCGGCATATTAAATGTATGCACAACGCTCCGGCCCGGACACTCACTTTCCCCGAGTTGACCGGTTGTCAGCCGTCGGCTTCCCGACGGACCGCTCTCTACATATATTCGTTGTGCTTCCGACGGGCCTTCCATCGGGGCACTGCTCCCATCACCATCACCATCACCATCACCGTTACATTCCCATGATCCCATGATAACTAAGCGTTGAGTACTTGCTCGAGGCCTCTTCCAGCTTTGGAAACTGGAAATGGCTACTGTAGTTGTCAGGTCAGGAGCACGTCTTCCGACCGGCCCGGCTATCCCAACGGCCTCAGATTTGGGGTTGGATTGCCGGATTGCCCACGACCTGAACATCCCCGCCACCGAAATGGTCGATACAACATATACACTTTGGTGTGTGGTCGAAGGGAATGCATCGTTTTTCACGTCACCACGTCATCCACTGATCCACTACATGCATTGCCGAGTTGAAAGACCTGATTAAGGCAATGCTTTACCATGGCATTCTTCATTTATCCAGAAGGTGCGTCATATCATGAGCTCCGTGTAAACATGGATGAACGGGCTGGCTTGTTCCATCTCGCAAGGTCGATGCGCACCTCTTATTTGGACAGTCATCCCTGCCAAACTATTTGCTGACGCAGAGCTAACCATTCATGAAAGGAAACGATTGAAGCTCTCCACTTCACTCTTGGCCCAAGTGTGAAATCATAAAAGGCCACAGAGAAGCATCGATGACCAAATCTTGGACAGCCGTCCCGAACCGGATACGAACATTCCCCACGTGTGGCTCCTTCCTATATGGCATATTTGGCCAATTTTTAGACATCTTTCATGGCAGGGAGAATGTACCTCGTATTACTCCTGCGAAGAAGCAACGGGACTTTGAGCGCTGTGTTGACGATTTCGCAGACAACGTCGCACGTTTCTATGGCACCGAATCCGAGAGGAGTCTTGCGGCTCTACGGATCATGGACGCCATATACTTCCTTCACGAAGGTGACACAATTCCACCCCTTCAGGCCGTTTCCGTTGAAGGCTAGGTGAAGTCGGACGGTTATATCACCTGAGACTGCGGCACAATATCTTGCATTGTCAAGTTTAAGAACGGCTCTTGTGACGACGACACACTGCCTAATATCGGGCTAACGGGACGCGTTGCTCATTCATTTAGTGTGGCGATGACGTCGGGCGGGAACGAACAGCTGTTTTGAGGATGGAGGGTGCCATGTTGTGGGCTCACCATTGTGGTTGAGTGGATTGTCTTCGATGTCCTAACCAGACAAATTCTACTCTGCAACGTATCAGGTTGAGGTCACATTTTACGCCGCCGTCTTTCAGTGTGCGACACTTCCCTTATGAGCCGCCGAGGAGCCGCCTGCTGTACCCTCCTCGAAAATACAACGGATAACAACAAGGACATGACGTAGATTGTCGTGAAAGTCTACAGGTCGATATTGTATCGAGTTGCATGCGCCCTGCGCCGCAATTGGATTCGCACCCAAGATACTTGGCTATCAGAGGCTTTCTGGAGACTGGATTGCTAGCGCCGTAGGGTATCTGTCGTCGGCCTCGCCGAACACCTGACCCAATGGGCATCGGCGGCACGGACCCGCATGAGCTCATCCACGATCAAGGCTGGGTCTGTGGAGACTAATATCCTCTGCGACAGAGAGAAACCGATGCTGGCCGACTTCGATTGGGGCGGGAAGGATGTGGAGGTATCTTATCCGACTGCCTGTCTGAATGACGAGTTGTATGTAGCGTGCAAAAATGTCGGCGACCTAAAGATCAGGAAAGGAAAATGATACTCAAGTTGTGAAGACGACACTGGACAAACTCAAGCAAACGGTGGCTGAGAAGTCATCCAAGGAACAATAGCTCACCATATAATATTAAAACTGCAGGATAAGTTGATGACGTTGAGAAGTTGTCGAAGACGCCAGATGCGCTCTTCCACCGCCACAATCAAATGATCATGCCGCCCATATCGAATCCCTACTTTCCACTCCCACCGCCGCGGCTCCGACCGGGGCGCGTTTTCATTGTGCCTCCGAGTCCGACAGGCCTTCCGTCGGGAGGCGAAAGTTTTGACCAGAGGACGCCTCGTAATCGTCAGCCGGTCCCCGCTCTGCTAATAGCATCCCATGTTAGAGTTGGGGTTGTTGGGTGTTCCCCAATCCAACTCCAGCGTCCTCTCATACGACACAGGGCGTCAAAGATGGAGACGGAAATTAAATAATAGGGTCCGATGCTTGCCGTTTTTGTTCAAAAATCGTACGATGTATGGATTACTCAGCTTAGTGGTATCCAACTGACATCACGTTTCCACATGTGCCTCGGAAGCTGCACCGCAACATACAGCCCAACACACACCAAGGCAAGCAGTATGACATAGATAAAGTTCCCACCCAAGACATTATTCTCGATCGAGAATGCGAAGAGCCAGTCTGCGACGGCTGGCCCGACTGTGCGCTGGACTGATGCCACGGATTGTGCGAGACCATTTGTCGCGCCGAGTGATCGCCTGTTGGGGGCGGCGGCGCTGAGATACATGAATATGGAACCTGGGCGATATCAGTGTGATCAGGATTTGCGCGCACCCAAACGAATCACAAAGCAACTCACTATAACCCATCTCGGAGATGCTCAACCCCGTCAGCTGTAGGAGAATCACCAGCCATGCGCCGTTATCAGCCGCACGACGCATCACCAAGTTCTCTAATGGAAACATGGTGTAGACAACGGCAAACACGCCGATGGCAGTAACGAATATCGACCGTGGGCCAAACCTCGTAACAGCCCGGGGGAAGATGGTGAGTTGAAAGATGCCATTCATGCAACCGAACACAGACAGCCAGACGCCAATGGATGCTGGGCTCATGTCGAGTCCGCCGAACTCGATGGATGTTGACCAAATGAGCGGCATCAGCGCCGCAGATACCATCCCAAGGAGAGCGAGGGTTGCATAATTGGCTACCGAGACCAGGACTGGTCTCGTAAGCAAATAGCGCAGAGGCAGTGGCTTCTGTGCGTCCGCGTCCATCAGATGCTGATCGGGAGTGTCACCTGTTTCTTCCCGGAACTTGACTGTCTGCATCTCATATCAAAATGGAAAGTTGTTGACAAAGAACGGAACCAACCTCCTCCAAGAAATTCGCTACTATGATTAGAGATACACATGCATAAGCTGCAGACGCTAGACATGGTAGGAAGTAAGGATATTTGGCCCAGAAAGGGTGTGAGAAGACGGTAGGCCAGCGATCTTGAGGTCGAGATAAGACGCCACCAAGAAACGGGCTGAGACATGGCAACAGAAATATTAGCGAGTACAGGCGACGGTAGGCAAAAAATGGCCAACCCAATCACAACGCCAACTGCCCAAGTCATAGGCAACAAGGAAAACGCCCGCGCTACATTAGTTTCGTCTGTGATTTCCGCTATTATACTTTTTACGACGCCCATGTTGCCCTTAAATGCGCCATGTAGGCACCGGCTTGCGATGAAAACAAGTTACAAGTCAGCCGAATGTCGACATCCAACAGAGGGTCAGAACGGGAGGTGGAATTGTCATACCTGAGGACGAGCGCCAAGAAAGAGCGAGAGAGGCCAAATGCGAGGATAGAAGCTATCGTACCAGCGAGGCCTAACAAGAGCACAGGCTTGCGGCCAACATGGTCAGAACGGCGGTTCCAATAAATCGCGGTGGCCGCTTCTGCGGCGTAGTGGACCGATACCTATCATTACTATATGATGTGTCCCTTTCCAGACAGAGAAAGATGACAAGCGAGACGTACTATGATCCCTGTGTAGTAGCCCACCTTCCGCACGTCTCCGCCCACGATCGGAAGCTCTCTGACGAGCTAAACGCGGATTCAGCACGCGTGAATATGCTTCACAAACCTGCCGCCATTCGTACCTGGTTGAGGTAAGGGCTAATGGAATTGTCGATGACGGACTCGGCGATCCACAGGACGAGGAGCACCGAAATCTGCTTCGTAGGAAGTGGCGTCGGTTTGCGCGGCAGTGCGTCGGGGTCGTCATTCTTGAGAAAGGGTGTCTCGTCCTCATAGTCGATGACATCGTCTTCAAACGTTGTTGTAGTTGACATGGAGGGTAGGGAATCACGGCCGCAGTACGCCACCAAGACTCCACGAGCGCGACTGCCCGTGTATTGCCGTCTTAATCCCCTGGGAAACGACGGCAGTAAACAAACGCGCCTGTGACACGTCACTCTCAATATTAATGAAGCGGCAGCCTGGAAGCGAAGAAGCAAAAGAGAAACGTGACATGCTATCGAAAAAGAAAAAAGAAGATACAGCCACCAGTATAGATAACACTGCCGAGTCTATGGGAGTTGCATGCCAGTTGAGTTAGGTATTACATGGTATGATCTAATACTCACATCAGTCTCTGGGCTGCTACGGTGCGATCTGGAACTGAGACCCTATTCGGGAAATGCCAGTTCGAGTAAGGCGAGGCTCCTTAAAAAGAAGCCTAAATTGTTTTGTATCGAAAATGAAGCAAGGTTGGAGACAAAGTCAACCATGGCATAAAGCAATAGGCCAGGTGCATCACCGAATAAGCCCCTTATATGGCCATGTGCACTTATAGTTCAGCAGGCATTTGATCGTAGTCTATGTCTATGACAGGCCAATTCCGACTCGATTATAATCGTACAAACATACAATATACTCAGGTTAGTGGTATCCACCCGACATCACGCTTCCACATGTTCCTTGGAAGCTGTGCCGCGACATACAGCCCAACACACACCAAGGCGAGTAGTACAACATAGATAAAGTTCCCACCCAACACGTTATTCTCTATCGAGAATGCGAAAAGCCAATCCGCGACGGCTGGTGCAATTGTGCGCTGTACTGAGGCCACCGAGTGTGCAAGACCATTCGTTGTGCCAAGCGATCGCTTGTTGGGGGCGGCAGAACTGAGATACATGAGCGCTGCGCCTGGCATATCCAAGCGATCAGGGTCGGCGCGCACACAAAAGAATCACAAGGTGACCTACTATAACCCATCTTGGAGATGCTCAACCCCATGAGCTGCATGAGAATCAATACCCATGCGGGGTTATCGGCCGCGCGACGCAGAGTCAAGTTCTCCAACGGATACATGGTGTAGACTAGGGCGAACACACCGATGCTGGTGGCGAATATCGACCGTAAGTCAAATCTTTTAACAGCTCGTGGGAAAACGACGAATTGAAAGACGCCATTCGTGCATCCATACACCGACAGCCAGACGCCAATCGACGCCGGGCTCAAGTCAAGTCCGCCAAACTCAATGGGTGTTGACCAAATGAGAGGCATAAGCGCCGCAGATACCATTCCAAGGAGGGCAAGGGTTGAATAATTTGCTACAGAGACTAGGACCGGTCTTGTGAATAAATCGCGCAGAGGCACCGGCTTCTCCATGTCCATTGGATGTAGATCAGGAGTATCGCCTGTTTCTTCTCGACTCGGGTCCGAGTCGGCTGATGTGGACTGTAAGTTGACTGTCTGCATTCGTGTTAATTCGGTAGGTTACTCAGAAACCATGCAACAAACCTCTTCCAAAAATTTTGCCACTACGACCAAAGATACACATGCAAAAGCAGCAGAAGCCAGACATGGTAGCAAATAAGGGTATGTGTTCCAGAAAGGATTTGCGAAGACACTTGGCCAGCGATCTTGAGGTCGAGATAGGAAGCCACCGAGAAATGGGCTAAAGCAGCATCGGAAATATTAGTACAAGCGACCTGAAAGGCGAAAGCGATCAACCCAATTACGAAGCCAAATGCCCATGTCATAGGCAACAAGGAGAATGCCTGCGCGAGGTTGGATTCGTCTGCAAGTTCTGCCATCATGCTTTTTACGGCGCCCATGTTCCCCTTAAAAGCGCCATGAAGGCACCGGCTTGCGATGAGAACGAGTCACAAGTCAGCGGAACGTTGACACATAACAGGGAATCATCTATGCGGGAGGAGGAATTGTCATACCTGAGGAGGAGCGTCCAGAAAGAGCGGGAGAGGCCAAACCAGATGATAGAAACGATCGTACCAGCGAGGCCTATCAAGAGCACGGGCTTGCGACCAACATGGTCAGAACGGCGGTTCCAATAAATCGAGGTGACAGCCTCCGCAGCATGATGCATGGATACCTGTCATCCCTATCTGATGAGTCCTCCGAAAAAAAAGGAAAAAAGAGGCGTACTATTATACCAGTGTAGTACCCCACCTTCCGCACATCTCCGCCCACGATCGGGAGCTCTCGGACAAGCTGAATCGGGTTCAGCACACAGGCGTATGCTTCACAAAGCGACGCCAGCGACCCATGCCGCAGCAGCCGTCGTTCGTACCTGGTTGAGGTAAGGGCTTATGGAATGGTCTACGATGGACTCGGCGATCCATGGCAAGAGGAGAAACGAAATTTGCTTTATAGGGAGCGGTGTTTGTTTATGCAGTGATGCATCGTCGTCATTTTTGAGAAAGGGGGTCTCGTCCTCATAGTCGACATCATCATCTTCAAGTGTTGTTGTGAGGGACATGAGTAAATAAATTGAATTCTCACGGCCCACGGGTGACCAACGTGATTGACCCGAATATGGAAACGGAAATGAACAGCGGCCCATGACCGGCATGACCTGGCACATGACTCGTCAATGAATCAGTGGAGTTCAGGCCATCTTGCTACGATATGATAAAGCTTCTAAATGGTATTGCACCCCTAACTTAATTTTCAAGACAAGACACACGTACACTTCATACGTAACAAATGGCACCGACGAGCGCATTTCGGCATCAATGTCTACCCCCCACCATGCGTCCACGCATGTTTCGGAAGCTTCGCGGCAAAATACAACCCAATGCCCACCAGCGCCAGCAGCACAACATACACAAAGTTCCCGCCTAGAATGTCGTTCGTCACGGAAAATGCAAAAAGTGAATCCGCAACAACTGGCCCAACGGCGCACTGAACTGAGGCCACAGTCTGCGCTAGACCATTCAGTGCGCCTAACAATCGCTTGTTCGGGGTCGCAGAACTGACATACATATACATGGCACCTGGTAGGTTTAGCCCTCGACGTCCCAGAATTATGGCAGAATCTTACCGAATCCCATCCCATGAATGCTAAGTGACGAGAAATGCAGGAGAATCAGCAGGCCTGTTGTCGCACCTGGCCCTCCAGTGCTGTGGCGTTGCACGATATTTTCCAATGGGAACATAGCAAAGATCACCGCGGCCATGGCGATGCTGGAGATAAAGACCCACCGCATGCCACAATGCCCAACGATGCGAGGGAAGACGCCAAACTGGAAAATGCCGTCCATGCACCCGGACACCGACATCCACAGACCGATCGACGTAGGACTGAAGTTGAGTCCGCCAAACTCGACTGGCGTCGACCAAATGAGTGGGATGAGAGTAATAGCGGACGCCTCTAGGAATGAAAGCACCGCAAAATTGGCAACAGTAATCAGGACTGGTCTTGTGAGCAATGCGGTAAGCGGTGGCGGTTTCTCCAGGTCTTTCGGCGACGCATTTCCAACATCCGTCGGCGCCTGGTGTATATCCGAGTGATTCGTTGCAGACGGGGTCGTACACAAGGTCTGTGTATCATGTTGTTCTGTCACACTCAGGCTCCTCAAAACAAATGGGACGAACCTCTTTCAGGAATAGAGCAATGATGACGAAGGACACGCAACAATAAATGGTGACAACGAGGCATGGCAAAAAGTAAGGGTATTCGGTCCAGAACGAATGTGAGAAGAGGTGGGGCCAGCGATCTTGGGGCCGTGATAAGGTTCCACCAATCAATGGTCTAAATGACCTCAAATATCAGCGAGGACAGGGAAGCAAAGGTGAGATTCCCAACCCGATCATGGCGCCAACTGACCATGCTAGCAGCAAGACCGAAAATCCTCGCGCTATGTTTGTTTCGTCCGTGAGTTCTGCTACCATGCATCTCAGGACACCATGTGCTCTCAGCGCGCCATGCAGACAGCGACTGTGACGAACAAGAACAGTGTCAGAAAATCGCACAGCTGGGGGGTCTGTGAGGAGGCACCTGAATAGGATGGCCCAAAACGAACGGGAGAAGCCAAGGAGGATCATTGAAATGGCCGTACCCGCTAGAGATGTTAAGAGGACGGGCTTGCGACCAATGTGATCGGAAAGATGGCTCCAAGGGAACGCTGTCACCGTGCTAGCGGCAAAGTGCAGGGACATCTGTGAATATTATCCGATGAGTTGATTTCTTGTAACGTATAGGTGAAGGACGTACTACGAGTCCCGTGTAGTACCCCACCTTGCGCCCATCTCCACCTACGATCGGAAGGTCCCCAACAAGCTAGATGTTGATCAACACCAATGTGTCGTCAGCAGCGAAACATGCGTCCCACCTCATTGATGTAAGGACCTATGGAGCAGAACACGACTGCCTCACAGATCCAAGGGAGGGCGAGAACGGAGATCTGAATGATTGGGAGTGGTGTTGGCTTTTGTG
>Ga0307510_10001052_pt1 | contig 29290 bp, 18 predicted proteins | sample 12_EM_MG_FD_207224 | JGI IMG/M metagenome (GOLD analysis project Ga0307510, IMG submission 207224) | Populus trichocarpa ectomycorrhiza microbial communities from riparian zone in the Pacific Northwest, United States - 12_EM | ecosystem: Host-associated > Plants > Roots > Unclassified | place... | reverse complement strand
AAACAAAAAAAAATAACCGAAAAAACCGAATCATGAAAAAAAACCAATTAAACTGATTAGAATTTTGAAAAAATAGACCGGTTAGGTTTTGGTTTTATAAGTATGAAACTGAAAAAACCGAACCGAAAAAAAAACGAGCCAAACCAGAAAAAAACCGAGCCAAACTGAAAAAAAAAAAAACCGAGCCAAACCGGAAAAACCAGCCAAACCGGTTTGAACCTGTTTTTGTTCCAAAATAATGAACTGAAACCGGTCGGTTTGAACCGGTTCCGGTTCGGTTTTGTTTTTTTTTAAAAAAACCGGTTTTGTTACTTTTTTTTTTTGATAAAAATTGAACTGAACCGAAAATAATAACCCATAATTTCAATCATAGATACACATATATGCAACATATTCCTGCCATTTATAGATACTTCCCATGTTTTCATTACCCATCTTAATCTAACTCAGTTATAATTATAGTGTATACTCGTACATGCATACACACAACAATTCAAATATCTCTTAACTCAATTTTACTAACACATGTGTTACAATAATATAGCATGTCTTTTCAACATAATCCTAAGTATTTAGGATAATGTTCCCTCACAAAATCTAGAGATTTATATGCGAAACAAATAAAATATAGGGCTAAAACACCAAAACTTGCACAAACAAAGGATAAAAAATAAAAAACAAAAAAACTTTGGAGACCAAAATTTTAAAATCCACACTTCATGAACTAAAACAAAGCTACTTTTTTGTTTCAACTTTAAATTTAGTCCTCATAGTTTCAATTTGTTTTAAGCAACAAAATTGAATTGTATTTTTCCAAATCGAGCATTAACTTAATGCTATAATAACATCGTGAGAACCATATATATAGTAAGCTAATTAAAACAAATTATCAGGTTTAATTCTCAAATAATATTCCAATATAAAAAGATAGAATAAAAAAAAATGTTTCTGAATAAAAAATGCTTCAACAACTAAAAAAAGAGAGCACCTTGTAAATATACACTGCATTGTTTCTTGCTGTTTTTCTTAGGTTATTGTCATTTATAAGTTGAAAAAATAAAGGTAAGTTGAGAAAAAGCATCCCTCAAATGAAGATATATATATTCCAATCACCTTGCCTAAAGAGAGGTAAATTAATGTTTAAAAAAGAAGGGGTAAAAAAATGACCTTGTTTTTTCACTTTGCATGAAATTCCATGTTAAAAATAACAAATTTTCATCAGTTAAAAAACAAAGCCCCACTCTCCCTCTTGGACCGTAAGTGCACCTTCTCCCATGACTCCCTCTATATGTATTCTACTATTCTTCCAACTTTCGCACAAGTCACAACCTCCCATTGTAGCTTCCAATTCCCAAGTCTCTCCTCCCCCGGTTCAACTCACAACAAATTAACACCACCGCTACTCTAGATACAAAATGGCGCAAATGTTGCTCCTTTGGTGGTCAAAAACCACCACCAAGACTGGTGGTGTTGATACCATTGCCGCCACCACCAGTAAGACCGTTGAAAATATTGGCAGTACACAAAATTGTTTTTGTGGGTGTCTAACAAAGCTTTTGAAGAAGCTAAAGAAGAGAGGAAGAGTGATACGCGCTGCCGCTGCAAGTAGGCAATCTTCATTCCAGTGCCGGTATGATCCATTGAGTTATTCTCTCAATTTTGATACAAGTGGGCATGATGAAGATTACTACCACTTCTGTGCTTTCACGTCAAGGTTTGTGGCCAACCCATCAAGAAGCAGGATCAGTACTGCATCCTCTTCTTCAAGAATACTAGGGGCCACTTCTCACTAGAATAAACTAACGCTGTTTAGTCCCATGTTTTGTTGTCTTGTTTTGGTTTCTTTTGTTTTTTGGAAGTTAACTTGTCTTAGGCTTTAGTCGCTTCTGATGGAGCATCGTGTGTACATTCAATGGAGGATCTGATCTGATCGCATCTTAAGTTTTATTCTTCTAGGTAAAGAGAGTTAGTTATTATCCACGGAAGAGAGAAGCTAGCTAGCTAGCTAGCCTCAAATGGGTAGGGGCTTTACTGTACTTTTATGCGGTATTTACCCACAATACTAATTTGATAGAGCGGTGCTTTTTTTTATATATATTTCTTCAGCAGCTGAGCTTTCATGTGAAGTGATGGATACAGGAGAAGAGGAAAACTATGGTGAAATTGAGGAGTAGGTGCTGTATAATTAATCAAAATCCAAAACTATTTCTGTAATGATAAAAAGTTCGCTTTCTTAATCTTCTAGTTGGGTAGTTGTACCCAAAATTACCGCACAAGAAGATGCTATTATACGTGATGATGCAACAGGTATATGCGATCACAGCCATAGGTCCATGGTGAAAAGCCTGAAAGTTAGCTTCCTTGTCAGCTAGACGTAGAGATTCAAAGGGCATCGGGAATGTCAAGGACCATATTTGTTTTTAGGGGGGCTGTGTACTCATGTGCAAGGTGAGCTACCATCTCCAAAGCAGAATTATTGTTAGGTGTATGAAGTAGGTTATCTGGGGAGACAAAAATCCGTGATTATTGGTAGGCATAATCATGATTTTACATAATTAAAAACACAAGACTGCGTCCTTCTAAACCTTTTTTTCTAAAAAAATAAAATAAAAGAAGGTATACAGGTATGAAGAAGACTCATGATCCGTTGCATTTGACCATCATTGAATTTGTCATCAAGGTTTCTATTCTAGTAAAACAAGGATAATTTTTCGCTTTCTGGTCTCTAGCAGGGGGAATGAAATGATGCGTCCCCAGTCTTGCAAAGAAATGGTGTTTCAACGCTCACACGCAATCTTCAACAGGACAAGAAGTGTTACTGCTTAAAGCCACTTCAAGAATTCAACTACATTAGAGTTACAGGTTCGACGGAGACACCATGTTTAAATTTTAAATGATGGATAAATGGGCCCAAGAACAGAGAGAGGAGATTTATGATTTACTTTACGTTGTCGCGATGCAATCCACCCGATTCTTTTCAATGGGTGAGGAGGAAAACAACCCCTAGATTTGGAAGCAAGTTTGACAGATGCAGCAATACCAGCAGGGGAAACTATATATTTCATTCTCTTGCAATAACTTAAAACAAGATGTCCTAAATGATCCTATATATGCTAGTTCATCACTCATCGAGTCATGCCTACAAAAAATTGAGCACTTAACTGGAGAGCCTGCATCAAAGAATAATGATGTTCCATATTTCAATCCCATACCTTAACTACGGTTCATGATCACTCAAAGGATGATCTGATACAGTTCCCTCAGAAGATATGTCCTCTACATCAGGCTTTTTTATTGGAGAAAAATCTGACTCGGTCTTGCTTGAATCACCACTATCAGGTTGGTCTGGTCTCTTCTCTGGAAGCATGCTCTGCACCTGAGGTGGCAACCGCTCTGTATCCGAAGCAACTTGTGAATCTGACATTCCAACTTGGTCAGGAGATTTTCGCATGGGCACTTTACTTTCATGGATGCTTGAACTTGTTGTACCAGAACCAGAGGTTAAATGTGGGCCTGGAGCAACACAGGATGCCACCAATTGAAGAACTTCAGGAGAGGGGGATAATCCCATGGTTGTTTTCTTCTGTACGTTTAAATAAGCAGATGAAGTCAATGAATTCATCTTGCTTAAACTAGGAAGAGGCAGGTTAAGGTCAGACTCATTCCATGGGCGGCCTGAAGTTTCAGGAACTAACGGTGGAGGGATAGAGGTGGAAGCAACATTACAGCCATGGATGCCGTATCTAAAATCCTGGGTACTTCCCCCGGTATCTAGGGGGAACTGCCTGAACATATGTGACCTCCGCTTCTTTTTCTTCCTCAAAATCCATCTTGGATCCTTTGGTTGGGAGGGAGGTGGACCGGGAATAACAAATGGAGGAATTGTTGGTTGATTTTCTCCATATAGTACACGAACTGATTGTGCTATTGCTGATACAGTGGGTGGCAGCTCAGGTTCAGGCGGTTTAACAGGGGCAGTAACAGCTTCCCGAAGCCAATGAGGCAACTTGTTAGAGGAACTGCTTCCAACTACCTCTTTACCCTTTGAATTTATTGGATTCAGGAATTTACTTGGGTGCAAGAACAAACCTGAATTGCTTAATTCACCAATTCCCACATTATTCTGGGAATCCCGTGATATGTGTACTGATTTATCCAGAAGACTAGGCAATTTTCCGTACTTCATGGTTTCATATTCTTCCTCTCTTCGCTGTAAATCAAAGCTGGTTGAGGAATTCAAACCAAGAGTAGCCAAGTTGCTTGCTCCAAAAGAACTGAGCAGAAATGGCTTTTCAGAGGAAACATGCAAAGAAGGTCCCGCTGAAGAATCTCCAACAAAATTCACCTGCAGTTCATCTGGATTCCAAGTTGGAATTGGGCTAAAATGCTCATTCCGCAAACTAAGTTGATCCAATGGCTCAAAATGTGGCAGGCTAGAAGACAGATCACCAAAACCCAATTTCATGTCTGTCAGATGCGATTGAAACTTTGACGGTCTGCTTCCATGCAAAGCCCGTGTCATCATTCCCTCAGGAATGCTGGGAAACAAGGATGATTTGGAGGACTTTGTTGCCTTCAGCGTCTTTAGCAATGGGAAAGCAGACCCGTCCAAAAACTTGAGTTGCTCCTCCTCCCACCTAACTGCTAAATCTTCTGAAGTTTTGTACTTCGAGAATTTTAACCTGGGGTCTCTAAGCATGGCATCCCAATTACCCCTTCCATATCTCCGAACACCAACCCAAAGGAAATCAAGTTCATCCTCAGACCAGACATCTACTTTTGATTTCTTACTGTACAAGCTACTGGATCCAGAGCCAGTCCTCATTATTATGTTCTCAAGTACCTTTCTGTGGTTTTCAGGAAATGATGGAAAAGAGGATGGCATCTGACCCAAACCCAGTGTGGGAGGAACCTCCTTCTCCAGCTGATTATATCTTATTGCATCTTGAGGGTGAAATTTCAAATTGGGCAACAATGGCATTGCTGGAAGGTCTCTCATAGAGTCATTTACAGCTTCAAGTCTTCTCCCCAGGGACAAGCTGGGTAGTAAGTCATGGTGTGTACTAGGTATGCTCTTGGAAGGAAGTGGGAATCTGGGCAGCAATTTCTCATCAAAAGGCAAGTTTGGCAGTGACATCTTTTCCTGAAAACCAGCAAAACTGGAACTGGAACCTTCCAAACGATCAGAATCTTTCCCATGTGATATAGGTGGTGGACACTGCAAATATTATAAAATATGTGCACATAAGTAAATAGGTCAGTTTTATTTAGAGATTAACAAAGTCAACAAAGTGTGAGAGAGACAGACAAAGAATACCGGACTAAACGGGTGCCAACCATCTGATAAGTTATTTTTAAGACGTTGTTGCAAAACTTCAGCTGATGCATCTAGCAATTTTGGCTTGTCTGATGTAGTCTCCTGATGTTTTACATCCGTCTCAATTGATGTTCCAGAGCAAGGAGGTAGACTAAATGGAAATTCTGGCCCAGTCACTGGCTTGCTTTGTCGACCCTTGGATCTTGAAGAGTTTTTGTGCAACAAATCCAATTGGTTGGCGTTGGGAGCACAGAGTCCTAGAACTGGTAACAGGTTGTTGGAAAGAAGCAAGTTTGCATTGCCTGTGCCCTGATTTTGGTGAGCTGGAAGTTTTGTGTCAGAGGGGTGTCCAAGAGAGTTAATAGAAAGATCCAGATGACCTCTCAACTTATGATTAGATAGGTGGCCCGACTTTATGGTTGCATCGGCATTACTCCTTGTTGCATCTGGCTGAGTGAACTCATAATCCTCCAAGTCAATCACAAAAGACTTTTTCTCCCTGCCTTGTTGAGCAAACTCCACTGCCTGATTCCCATCCGTGTTGTTGGCAGGAAGACAATGAGGAACCAACTCAGGTATAGGAGGCCCCTCATTAGGATGAAATACTTCAATTGAATTCCGCTGAGCAAGGCGTTCTTTTTGTCTAGCACGAAGCTTAGCACTGCTCAAAGAAAAGTAAATTGAAACGAATGATGTCAACTATTTTTCTAAATCTTATTTTCCTCATAGTTAACTGTGTCCAAGTAGCATGACATTTTCCACATGTTTCAAGAATATGATGTCCTACGATTCTAATTTATTTTTTTGATTGGTAAGATATCAGAATAATCTTAACTCGAGGTCCAATTTGACCCCATACCTATACTTTACATTACAGCAGCTAGAATGTTGTTGTTGATGATGATGAGTCGAGGGCAATGGGTTTCTTGGGTGAAGAAATTTAACTTACTATTTTGCCTTTAGAACTCTTCCAGCTGGTGTATATTCCCGCTCAGGCTCCACTTCTGGTTCCCGGTCCTCTTCACCACCACTCTGCATTTAAAATTGAACTTGATAGTTGAAACTATGACTAAGTATAATCAAAAGAAGAAAAGGAAAGGAAAGAAAAGAAGAGAACAACTATGACAACAAATGAAACTATGACTAACTATAATCAAAAGAAGAAAAGGAAAGGAAAGAAAAGAAGATAATAACTATGACAACAAACGAATTGTGCTTGGTGGAAAACATGAAAGGTTACATTTTTGAGAGATCTGCTGAATCATTGAAAAGACAAGTAGCAAGTAAATCAAAAGTGTACTCCGGTTGAAAAAAATAAATATTTACGAGCCTAGGTTTTTAATAAAAACAAAAAATTTTATGTAAAATAAATCTTACTCCATGCAGCTTCAAGCTGGACGCACTAGAAATATGAGAAGGAAGCAAAAGGAAAGACAGTTGAAAGGAGTGACACCAAGAGTAAACTGGAGAGAAGGAAATAAAACTGAACTGAGCATGTGCATTGGCTTGCAATAAACAATCAAAGACCAAAATGGTAACCAAGGTTCATCTCTCACTGCATGAGGTTAGCACTGCAATCTTCAGCGAAAACCATAGACATAAGAAGCTACTCCATTCTACCAATCTCCATAGTTTCAGACCATTTCCAATTTTTTGGGATAATAATGAATGTTTTTCCATCAAATGTTGAGGCAGAGGATGAGGGAAAGGGAAAAGGAAGCGGTTCAGTTTGTTTGGAATACTAATCCGAAGTTTTGGAAGAGATATAATAATGTAGGCATGCATAAACACTATAGAAAAAGGAAAAGAAGGGGAAAGCTAAATCAGCCTATGGCCCAATAAAAAATCACATGTGAACTAAGAGACCATTCTGGTCCAACCTTCATTGGCAACATAATAGACCAGCTTTGTATTCATTACACTTGGAAGCAAATAGAAGTACCTCACTCAATGTTTCGTTTGGGTGCGGAGCATAAGCTTCCCTGTAAGAGACAGCTTTCCTCAAGCGTTTCCCTCGACCAAGAGCAGCTTCCTCCTCGGTTTGATACTTCTCCCATCTAAAACCCAGTAAAACAAACAGGAAACTTAAATAAGCATTCCCGTGAAATACATTTCACTAAACAGAATAACTGAGTAATGGTAATTTTATCTCATGAATCATTTGAATTATGCATGTGGTTATTAGGAAAAAGGGGGAATAAGAAACAAACATTAACATGTTGGAGAGTAATTATTTCAATCATTGCTTTTCAATGCGGGGAAAAAAAAAAAAAACAGAGTGTCCCAGGAGAACAAAATAAGAATTGGAAAGTTATAATGTATTATTTCCCCAGTAAAGAAAGAGGAAGCTATGAAGTGAGAATGATAATAAAAAAGGAATTAAAGAAAAAGATTACTAGACACTGAGACTAAAACAAATTTTCATATAATTTTAATCATAACTCTTTGTAGATGTTAAACCATGTGAAGAAAAAAAAAACCATCACTAAAATTCAATTCTATTATAACCCCGTGGAACCTTGACTGTCAGGGTAACTTGACTTTACTCTTCTAGAACAATAACCAAAATAACAAAATAACTATGACAAAGAGAGATAAATGGCCAAATTACAAGACTTTTAAGGATCTACTGGACACTTTTCCATGTAAAGGACTTCAAACTGGATGGGTGTGGGTGTCCATAATTTATATGTGGACTTCTACAACAGAAAGCAGTATCCAAGGTCAAACATGGTCAAATCAATTCACTGTACAAACAGTAATTCCTAGAACACAAAACTACTTCAGGTGTCGCAAAATCACCAGAAACAAAAAATTTTGAAATCACTGCAATTCTTAATTGAAGTTGCTATATAATAACAAGGCCACTAGCAGTTCAGGATAACATCACCACACATGAACAGCCGGGATGTCTACCTATAAATATACTCTACTGGACTGAACCCTCCCTTTGACCAATTGACCAAATGAATTGTTAATAGACTGTATTATTAATATAAACCCAATCAATGCACCTCAATTTGACTGTTTTAACAAGTCTTTCGATCAAATAAATCAAGCAACAGACTGACTGGTTCCAGAAAATGGTTCATAGCGGCGCGGATGGATAACTAGTTGAGTCATAAGATACAGATTATTTTTTTTTAAGAATGAGTGACAAGACAACAATAACATGAAGGGAATTGCATGTTTAAAATTTTCCAGAGTCGCTAAAAAAATCATGAGTATATAGTTCAATCATGGTGAAACGATACATTTGCCAACACAGCCTGTTCACTTTTCCATGTGTTATAGAATAAAATTCAGACAAAGTACAACCACAGGTAAATCTCCTTACCTTACACGCAAAAGCCTGTCCCATTCACTTTCTTCAGTGACATTTATCACATTCTCCTCTTTCCTTTCAGGATTTTGTCCACAGGTATCATCAACCACAACTGGCGATTCAGCTCCCCCTTGCTCTTCTGTTGTTTCATCATTCCATTCCAAGGACTGCTTAGAAAAAAGCAGAGAGATTATTAATCAAAACCAGCAGTAAACATAATTTTGTTTGTGGTAGTCCTCTTTAGAATTAATCATTAAAGATGCAACATTCTGGAAAAGATTAAGATAAATAAAAGAACCAGGAAAATCCACACAGCAACCAAAAAGGCAATAATAAGACAATCCAAAGAATATATTCAGAAACATTTTGAAACCAAAAGAAAGTCTCATCAAATAGCTATTTTAAGGAATAAATTTTTCAGAGGCTGAAAAAAAGAACAAGGAAAGTTTAAACAAAACCAAGCCAAACTAAGAAAAGAAATATACAGACTCCTAGGGGCCACTCGCCTTCAAATAACTTGGTCACATGTTTTCATCATACATGGGGCAAGATGCAACAAACAGTTGCAACAGAAAACAGTAAGGCCTGGGAAATATGGTTGTTAATTTCTACAAGGGAAAGCCTAACTTTTACTCAAAGTAAATTTACAACCGTTTGTAGCATCAGAATATTGCCCAGAGCATCTAACTCGACAAATTCCAATTTAAATAAATAAACTGGGGTTTTGGTAGATGCACCAAGGCACCAAGAAATGATATTTCAACCAAAGATTCTGATGAAGCAAAAGTCGTATTCCAGTAAAATAGTAAAAAATAAGCATGTCACCTGTAAGAGCAAAACGTGAGTACTTTTGACGTAGGAACAAATGAACAGATCAAAGTAACAACCAAATCACACACTCACCTTTACTGAGCCAAGCATATCATTCTCAAAATCTCCTTCAGCAGCATCAGTTGTTGCAAACTGGAGGTTTGAGCGGTCAAGTAACTTTGATATTGCATTTTCATCCCACACAATCTTGTTGCCACAATCTGTACATTTATCCTGATACACATCCCCAAGGCCACCACCCCTCTTCCTCTGCTTTTGCTCCAGATCTGCTATTGCATCATCTTTATCTTTGTTGATATTATTCTCACTGTTATCTTTCCCATTCATGCTTGAAGAATCACTAAAAAGTTCTTCAGTTCCCCATCGTAGAATATCTTCCACTTCTTTCTGAGACCCAGACTTATTCACAAAGAGCTGATCAAGCACTAGTTTCTTTCTAGCAAGTTGCAAGATGCGCTCTTCAACACTGGCACGAACAACAAGCCTGTACACCAGAAGTCTTTTGGATTGCCCAATTCGATGTGCTCGATTCATAGCTTGGATATCAGAATGTGGGTTGAAATCGGAATCATAAATAATGACAGTGTCAGCGGATGCTAAATTGATTCCAAGGCCACATGAGCGCGTCGACAACAGGAAAACAAATCGACTTTTATCTTGGTTAAATCTTGCAATTGCTGTCTGGCGATCAGAGACTGATACAGAACCATCCACTCTCTCATATGTTTTAGGGCCGAACTCTATGTTCAAATAATCCTCAAGGATATCAAGAAGCTTGGTCATTTGTGAAAAAATTAGAACTCTATGCCCTTCCTTGTATAAGATCTTGAGCATGGAATGCAGCAGAGTCAGCTTGGCCGAAGCTTTTATTCGCATTTCATGAAGAAATTCTAATGACCCAGAATCAGGCTCAGTACCTGGTATGAGATATGGATGATTGCAAATTTTTCTCAGCTGCATCACAATGTTTAGCATCGATTGTTGTGCAACTCCTTTCCCAATGTTTCGTAACATTTGATAATTCTTCGTTAGCATTGCTCGGTAATATTCAGCTTGGATAGAAGACAACTCAACAGGAACTATTCGTTCCGTCTTGGGGGGGATATTTTGCATAGCATCCTTTTTAAGCCTTCTTAACATATGTGGTGCAACAAGTTTCTTCAGTTCTTCCACTTTTTCAGTCGTTGTGAGATCATTAAATTTCTCCTCAAAGGAAGATAAAGAGGGGAATGAAGCTGGCTGTAAGAAATTGAGCAAATTATACATCTCACCAATGTTATTCTGAAGAGGGGTACCAGTCAAAAGAACACGGTGTTGGAAAGAGAACGTATTGAGCAAATTGAACAGCTTGCTCCCTGAATTCTTAAGTCTATGGCCCTCATCAACTACAAGAACTTCCCAAGGAACTCCACGCAAATAAGTGGAATCTGCAAGAACCATTTCATAAGTAGTTAAAAGAACATTAAATTTGTAGGAAGTGGTTTTCTTATTCATCTCATTGGGATTACTAGCATGCCATTCATACTGGCGAATCATGGCCCTTGCTTTTGCACACCCATGGTACTCCACAACATTTAAGTTGGGAGCCCACAGTGCAAACTCAGAGAGCCAGTTAGGCATTGTCGAAAGTGGAACCAAGACCAAGCAGGGAAGAGAAACTTTGAGCTCAAAATACAAAGATGAAATAAAAGCACAAGCAGATACTGTTTTTCCCAGCCCCATCTCATCAGCAAGTATCACATTTTTGGATCTATGCCAACACTTCCGCAACCAATTCAATGCCTCGAGCTGGTGAGGGAACAAGGAGCCTCCTTTTAGCTCCTCTGGTTGCTCCACCAGAGTAGCAATTTCATTTTGCAGACCATCACACCTCCCTTTCCGTAGACCATCCCTTGCAGAATCTTTTTCCAACGCCCGGTGTTCAAGTTGATCAAACTGATTGATCAGATGAACTGATTTTTTGAGAATAGGATCGTCCACACTTTCCCAAGTGCATTCGTCATAAGGAAGACCAGTCCACTTTACAAAAGCTTCCCTGCTGCCCTCAGAACCACGGAGAGCAATTACCCGCTGGGGCTGCTTCCACTTCTCCTCACAGATATTTATCACAGTATTTCCATACTTAGCCTTATAATTCTCTAGTTTTCTCTTCGCAAGAACTTTTAGCTGGGATTCTGAAATCCAACTGTTATGTATATGAGACCTCCCCACCCACTTAACTAGGAATTCATAAACAGTTGTCCCTTTGTTCACGCATATTGGTTCTTCCATGGTAGGCTTCAGTACTTTATTTTCACCACCACAAGTTTTGATTTCCACATCTTCTTTTCTGTCTTTGATTTTAGAAGAGACATGCGTTTCACAAACTTCAGAAATTTGAACCCTAGAGCCTTTCAAACAAAAATCAGTGGTTTCTTCAATCACAGGATTTTCATGTCTTTTCGCTGTTACTTCTGTCGTTATTGCAGATTCATCTTGATCCGTACCACTTATGCCTCCAGAACCTGAATCCTTTCCATCCTTCCCTAGTAAATCCTTGTTGTTCCCTCCTTTACAGTCTTTGCTTGCAGATCTTCTGTATACACGTATTGTGTCCACTCTGATGTCATTCCTCACACTTACATCCTTCTCAGAACTTTCAATAATGTCAGGATGACCCTCGACATGATTTTCAGCAATCCCCGCATCTGAATCCACATCACAAACAGCTTTTACCTCTAGGTGTCCATTTTCAAACTCTGGAATAAGCAATTCATCAGAAAGCTGGTCATTTTTGGTAATCTGAAATGTAACACATGACGAGCTTGTATTATCACCTTGAATCCGACAGCCCAATACCCGATCAACCTGTAATGTGGATATAAATCATATTGTATGAATTCAAGTATTTCAAGTAGAAAGCATTCGTCTATATCTAAGAGATTAATAGAAGAAAGCCTACAAATTTTCTGGATATAGCTGATTCACCTGCTGAAGTTCGGTCATGATAATATCTTCACATTTCTGGGTTTCTTCCACATGAACCTCTGCTTTATATGACTCTTCTAATGTTTGTGCAACTTCCACGGGATTCTTCTGATGAAATAAATAAATTTACTCATAATAATCATAACACCAAACATAGGCATGCAACAGCAATAAATGACAATGATGCTGAGAATGACAAGAGGAACAGTACTGACATGTAAGAAGATGACAATGATTGTAAAGTACTGATCTTGAGTAAGGGATATATGTTTGGGCTGATTGCATCATTTATTGATTTTGCTAGTGTGAAGCCTAAATCCAAGATAGATGGAGGTTCTATGAGCACACGGTGGTGGAGAGAAATAATCTGCCCACGGTAGATGGTGCCAGTAGGAACACCGCCAACAACAAACTACTGTGCCAGCTTGCATGTAACATCAATAATGCAAAACCAGACAGATGAAGTGGTATATTGTTACAGTGCTAACAACTAATTAAGAGTGAGAATTTAATGTAGCAATAACCAGTGACATGTGGTAAGCACATAATGACCTAAGGTACAGGCACATAGTCATACTTACCAACCGTTATTGTTACTATCTTGTATTTTATGCTTGATGAAATATCCACATAACTATAAAGGGAAAATGAAAAATAATAGTAAAAAAAATTACCTCATCCTTCTGCAAATTTAAGTTCTTGAGTTCAACATCTTCTGCTGACAAAAATACAGAAACCTCATGATTAACAGCTTTCTGTTTCTGGTTCGATTTATGAGTCCCAGAACTTGCAGTATTGGTTTTGGATCTATGTTTTTTGGAAGTGCGTTTTCCCTTGTTGGTCCTGTGCTTCTTAAAACTGACCACACTACAGCCTTCAAGCTTTCTTTTCCTGTTCTCAGAGGTTGCACCAATTGCAAGAACAATTTTCTTTCTTGGAGATCCATTATCGCAAGACAAGACAAGCTTCTCACCAGAACATTCATTATTTGGCTCGGATTCAGTAAGTTTAGAACGAGACAAAAGTTCGTCAGCAAGGGAAATTGATTTCTTCCCTGCTGATGACTCCTTTGGAGATGCAGGAGGTTTCTTTTCATCAATGTTCACATGCAATGAAGTGCCATCTACAGAACCAAGAGCAGATGGATCACTTGGCTTGGAGCTAGAAGATACATATAACAAGGAATCTGGGTCTTTTTCCACGGATTTGGATCCTACTGTTAGAACAGATTTCCCTTTGCAGGAGGACCTTCGCTTGGAGACAATGGAGCTTCCAAAAAGAGCAGATACTTTGTCAGCGACTGATGACTTTACTCCAGTCCTAGAATTTGTAGTGACAACTTTTGTTCTTGCACGTTTTGAAATGGAACCCAGTGGGTTAATGGACTTCAGCGGGTCACTTTTTTTAGAGCACTTTGGGCATTGCCATTTTCCCATTGGAATGCGCTTCAGAACATGAATAAAAAAGAATTAAAAATATGAGGGAACAGTCATTGATATCATCAAATATGGCAGGACGGAAAAACAGAAAGAAAATCATCAGCATGCAGCTTCAATACAACTGAAAATACCTTTAGAGGTGGATCAAGGCACTGTAGATGATACACCCGGGGACAGCTATCACAGCACAACAAGTTGCCACCAAGATCACATATTACACATTCATAGTAATACTGGAAGGCAAAGTTTATTAAAAGGTAACAAGGAGTTAGTAAATGCAAGCACATACCCAAGACACTCAACTCCAAATAGTTATAAAGATGAGTAGCTTGCTGAAACAACAAAATTAACCACGGAAATAAGTTATGAACAGAGGGAATAGCATATCAAATGAACTTTGTTGGCATGTGATTTTAACTTGCGATCTAGAATCCTAATGGTATCATCAAAAATATAGACAAGGGGGAGAGAGGGATTGTGAACACCAGCTACACGCCTCTGCCACATAAAGAGATCAAAAAACTTCCCACATTGTTCTTGTGCCACCATCCATAGACAAGTTACTCGCTAAAACAACCAGAAAGCTTGCGTCGTATTTAGGTTTGGAACGCCCCATGTAGTTAAAATTTATAATTCCAGGAAAGGCTCCAGAAAAATGAGAAGAAGATCCTTAGATTATTGTTCTGCTCAAAGACATCAATTATGTTCAACTGCAAAAAAGACTAAGCTAGAAAAGGTTCTTCAAAACACTTACTAACAGTTTCCTTAATTTGATTGGAATCAATGAGATGGGGGGATTTTAACCTGAAACTTCTTCTGGTAAAACCTAGAACTAAAATTTAAAGGAAAGCATTGGTGATGTATCAAGTAAATATTTTCACATCAGGGGGGTCTTCCTGTCATGATCTCAACAGAGCATTTCATGAGGATCATTGCTTTTTACAGAACACACTCTACAGCCAAATTTTAGCCCTGATAGGGATGTACAGGATTTCTTTTACTTCCTGTGCTATTTTATGTTACCAATGTCCCGTTTCAGTAATAAATATTTAATTTAAAGCCATGATGAAATGATATTTTCAATTCTCAAAGAAAAGGAAGAACTGACTAATTAAAATGTCCAATTGAAGCTCCATCAGGCTTTATATGGAAGAAAGTCCCATTCATAAAAAGGAATTGGTTCCAAACACATAGGACTGTCAAGCCACATGGATGTTTTTGTAAGACAAATTGGATCCAGATGATGATCATAAACAGCCATGCAACTGAGCATAGAAGAAGAAACCCAAAACATGAGACAAAGATAATATAATTAAAATGTGCTCCATAAATTATCAGAAAAGGTTTTATTATTCAAAACCGATGATAAGTAAACTGCCTGTTCAATTAAAATCAGAGCAAAAATGTGTTCATAAACCATCTATCAAGGATTTTATGCTATACTTTTGAGCTGAAGAAACATCAATCCAACAGAATGCTACATAGAACAAAAGGATAACTCACCCCATCATTTCCTTTCTTCTTGGATGTAGATAGATCAGAACTTAGTTCACTCTTTGGCCTGCGTTTAGCAGCAGAAGTATTCCTTGGAGACTCCAGGTTATCTTCTTTACTAGTAGAAACAACTCGTCCATATAGAATCTTTTTTCGTTTTCGCTTCAAGACCCAGTTTCTGCTTATCATTTTGCTACTTGTTGAGCCGTTATCCTTCATCTTTTAATCCTTTGTTTTACATTTGCCAGAAGCATCCCCACAACGCATGCCATGCATCAGATAGGAAGTAGCATCAAAGCTCCAAAAGAGCAATTTAAGCCACTACAAATCCTCAGCATCCTGTTGAACATTTATAAAGGAACTCCAATAAGAAAATAGCAACATTGGATAACAACAAATTAGAATGAACCAAATGGTGACTAACTTTAATACTGCCTAGTGGCTTTGACAGCATCCACATAGAGAAGTACAAGACATAATCAGTGTTCAGTACAGATAATCAGACCTTGTCAAATCCAACAGAAAAAAAAAAGTTAAAATTGCATGATATCTCAAACAAAAGCAGCACAAAGCAACAAGCACTTCACAAGGTTTTGACTTCAAATTGGCTAATCACCGCAATTATCTACGTCTATCACGTCAAAGAACTCATGTTATTATTTCCTCTCAGCGAAAGGTAACATTCTGCAATTTAGGAAAGGATATGATACCAGATCATCAAAAAGTTAAGTCCTACACTAAGTAATAATTGCAAGGGGGTGCATCTTCTCGCTAAACTAGCGAAATCAAGTCGCGTAGATGAAAATCCAAAATTAGCATTTCACACTAAAGTTTAACCCATCAGATTAGTTTCGGTAAAGTAAAAGACTCAAATTGCAGAAATGATCCCAATGCAAGTATTACAATGACAACAACCCACCTCCGGACTCAAAGCACAACCAACCAAAACCATTGACTTGATTAATCACCAACTACCTATTTGTTGACCTCGTAGCAGGAGATTGACAGACATTTGCTACAATTCGCAATACCAAATTGGAATTGGCTCCAACAAATACATACAAGCTTCACAGAGACCAAAAGCCAACCACTGCACTAGTACAGTACAGCTGAAGCAAGCCACCACAATCTCTGTAGTGAAATCAATTAGCTTTTCAGACTTAAGCAATCAAAACCATGAAATGTCAAACGAAACAACAAATAGAGTGCCAAAATTGAAGAATCCAAACATAAGGAACTTGACCAAGCACATGCATTCACTCAAAACCAAAAACCCCCCATTCCATCAACTATTCGATGAAACCACATTCTTTTCAAAACCCATGTACCAAATAACTCCATATCACCAAACAATTCGGCAGCAATCAATAAAACAAACACGAACTCCAAAATCAAGCAATAAAAACATCAAAACAGCTAGGAAATTAGCTCAAACTACATAATATCGAAACCACTCGTAGAATTAACCCAACAACCAACTTCAAACAAAGAAATAAGAAGTACCCAGATAAGAAAACAAGCTCACCAATCTTTGTTGTGGATCAAAAACCAATCTTTGCTGTCTAATGTCCTCAGAAATTGACGGGTTAAGCAAGATACACACTATAGAAAGCTGGAGGGATTAGGGCTTGGAAGTTAAGGAGAGAAAGGTATGAGATGCGAGAGAGAGAGAGAGAGAGAGAGAGAGAGAAAGGCTAAGACACAAATAGCAAAACAACATTAAAATAATAAAAAGCCCCCACCACCTCTCTCTTTATATATACAATCAATACATTTAGAGAGAGAAAGAGAGAAGGATACGGTTTCGCCGGGGTCATAGGACGGGGTTACACTCTGACATTTCAGCGCATGAGAGAGACAGTGAAAGCTAGCAAAAGCCCGTCAAATTGCACCTACCCAATTATATATTGCCACGTGTCTCAAGCTGGGTTCATGTTCCCAAAAATTTTCCTTCCTTTCCTTTTTCTCCTCATTTGATCTTGCGTGTCTTTCTAAATGTAACTCCAACGAGTCCCCTACTCCTCGTCCTCTCTCTCTCTCTGTGGTTGCGTTGCATTTTATAGAAAGAAAATGCAGAGAGAGAAGGAGGGAGAAGGTGAGGCTCAAATATTCATCGTTATTTTTTGCACACCGATTCGGAGGCACTAACCGCTGCTGCTGCCGCCACTAATTCTACCCAAACTTTCATAAAATGTCAGCATAATATACAAGCTCATGTTTTTTATCCCCATGATGTTAGTGTTTATCGATTGCATATGTATATACCTTTTTTCATTCCCCAAATATATATATATATATATATATATATATATATATATATAAAGATATAATTTTCTACCATTTTGTACTAACATCCCATGTATACCAATAGTTTCTTGGATTTCTTTTACTTTTTTATTTTTGAATCTGAATTTTTCTTTGATGTTGTTGGTATTCAGATCATTTAGCTCGAACACAATTTAGAATATTCATCATTAGGCACTTGTATATTTTCTCTCTCTCTTTATGGTGTTGTTTCTGCTTACAATATATGCTTATTTCTACCATTACCTACCAATACATACTTACATATATATATATATATATATATATGTATATATATATATGTATACATACATATATATATGTATATATAATGTGATATGATTTTACATTTTTACTACAACAGTGGAGTGCACGTGATTTCTTCTAATGGAACATGACATGACTACATTGGATGATTCACCACGTCTGTCTGCGTAACGTGGACATGTTAGTTATTTTCTTTGAATGGAACTGGATTTTAGTAATCTTGTGTGTGGATTCAAATAACTTTTTTATTTTAAAATTTTTATTTTTTATATCATTATATCAAAACAACTCAAAATATCAAGAAAAAAAATCATAAATTTTTAAAAATAAACACCGCCTTCATTTAGTGAAATCTTTATTAATAAACAACTGGCCCACACTAGTTATTAAATACTATGGTAGAGCCCAGTCATGTTGAAATCTTTATTTGTTGCGAAGAACAACAGTTCACTGGATCTTCTGGGTCGTTCCGGGAGGAGAGATCATTTCCCATTATCTGAAAATTGGAATACAGTTACTGCTATAATAAAAACAAAAATAAAAATAAAAATAATCCTGAAATACTAACATCAATGAAAACAAAAAATCTCTATCACCAACAAGCTTTTAAGTGGGACCCTTCACAACTAAGCATAACATAACACGATGGATGACAGATGATTGCTTTGTGCAAGGCATGTACTCAGTTTTTTAAAATGTCTTTTATTTGAAATTATTTTAAAATAATATTTTTTAAAATTTTAGATTTATTTTTTATATTAATAGGATTTAAAAATATAAAAAACATTTATTTAAATTTAAAAATTTATTTAATTTTAAACAAAAAAACACAGAACAGAATAAGAAACTAGAACGTAATTGACACGCGTGTGTTTTTCATTTATCTCTCCGTAAATACCGCTTTTTTTAAGATAAAAATCACCATTACACCGTTGCCCCCTAAAATATATATTATTAAAAAAAGGCCAAATAAAAATTGACAGATCTACTTCATTTACCCACACAAATGATAGAATAAAACCTATAATAATAATAATAGAAAGGATAAAAACAAGAACATTCTATATTTATACGCACAAAAATCAAGAGAGAAAGAAAGAAAAACAGAGTCTGGCTGTTTCCTAAGCTGACTTACTGTCTTTGCTTCTATTTTCTGGTACTCCCTCTTATTTCTTCACTTCTCATCGACTCTCTTTTTTGGCTAAAAGTTTATCTTTTAGTTTAAAAGTTTTGATCTTTCTTATTTGTTCAAGCTGTGATCGTGATTAGTTTATAATAATTGTGTTCACGTATTACTATTAATTCTTTTTGGGTAAGTTGAGGTGTAATCAGTGTGAGTTTTGGGTTTTTGAGTGGGATTTTTATGTGGGTTATATTTGGTATTGATTTAGGTTTTTTAAGAGTTTAAAGTTTACTTCTTTGAGCTTGATTTCAATTTGCAAGTCGTTGTTAGGGTTTGATGTTGTTTTGTCTTTGTTAATTTCCGAAGTCACCCGATTATAATTTTTCAGTCCTTATGTTGTGATCAAGTTTTTTCAAGTAGATTTAAATAATTTAGTTCTCTAATTATGGTTTTTTTCTTTAGACTTTTTTTTTTCTGGGTAAAAATTGTATATACTTGTCCATCTGGGATTTCCTTTTTTTCTTAGTATGATTGATATATATTGAGTTGTGTCTTTAAAAGACTGTACCAACACAGTTACTGTCTGCAGTTATATTTGTTTTTTAAAGGCAATTTCTCATTAGCATCACTGAATCTGTTTTCATCACTTAATTAATTCATGGGGCATTGAGTTGTGGTGTTTCAGTGGTAGCTACGATGATTCTTGAATGTAACTGATAGTTTTCTATTTGTTTGGCCACCAAGAAAGACAAGGAAAAGTAACCACATCTAAAGTTTTCAGTATCAGGTCTTCTTTGCCAAAGACATGGAAATGAAGCACCTGATAATCTTATGACCTATAAGCTCAACACAATTTTTTTAGGCAGATCCATCTCTGTCGTAAGGCATGCATATTTGTATTCTTTCTGTGAAAATTAATCCCCTTATTTCTTTCTTTAAGTGGGTGGATCTATCTATTCCATGTGACTTTGTGCAACTCTACCATCAACGGGGGGGCTTTCCTGTAAAATTTACTGACCTTTGATAGCAAATAATCCCTTGATCATGTGTTTGTTTCTATTTGAAATGCTCTTAAGTTTTCTGTCTTGTTGCACCAAATATCTTCTTTTCCTAAAGATTGCTCATACTAGGTGTTTGCTTTCGAATTACCCATGTAATTCTCATTGCCAAGATCTTATTTCCCATTTCAGGTTTTCTCCTGCTAAGATGTCATTTTCCAAGCAAAGCTTGTGGTTGGCCATATGAGTGTTTCTGTACTGATATGGCATTATTGGCATCTTGCCTTGCTGGTGCAGTTGATTTAAATGGACAGGAATCTGGGAAAAAGCATGGTAGATCAACAGAAAAACTATGAACAAATTCAATCCAATAACATGGAAGCTAGAAATGAAGGGAAGGGGTCTGTAAACCAAAGATTTTTCCATGATCCATCAGCTAATATTAATACTAACATGCGACCTCCTGACTACAACATGTCAATGGGAGCTAGGCCTGTGCTAAATTACTCCATTCAGACTGGTGAGGAATTCGCTCTTGAATTTATGCGGGAGAGGGTGAACCCCAGGCAACAGTTCTTTCCAAGTGCTCGCATTGATCCTAATAGTTCAACTGGCTATGTTGGACTGGAGGGTGTGTTGGGAATATCCCATATGGGTTCTGAAAGTGGGGCTGACATCTCTATGATTAGCTCGGTTGAAAAAGCTCGGAACCAGGAGTCTGACAGGAAGGGGTCCTCTGTTAATGAAGATCAAAGTTATTATGACCCTGTCCCATCAGTACCGCGAACCTCACCGAGAAATGACAGCAGTCGAGGAATTCATGGTTATCCATCTTCAGGAGCTTCTGATAGTTCATCAACAAAGTTGAAGTTTCTCTGCAGCTTTGGTGGTACAATTTTGCCTCGTCCGAGTGATGGAAAGCTGAGATATGTTGGGGGTGAAACGCGCATTATCCGAATAAGCAAAAATATTTCTTGGCAGGAGCTTATGCAGAAAACAGTGGCAATTTACAATCAATCTCACACTATAAAATATCAGCTTCCTGGTGAAGATCTGGATGCGTTGGTTTCTGTATCCTGTGATGAGGATCTTCAGAACATGATGGAAGAATGCAATGTATCAGAAGATGGGGGGTCAAAGAAGCCTAGGATGTTCCTTTTTTCTTGCAATGATCTAGAGGACTCCCAGTTTGGCCTAGGAAGTGGAGAGGGTGAGAATTCTGAGATTCAATATGTAGTTGCTGTAAATGGTATGGACTTGGGTTCAAGGAAGAACTCAATGAATCTGGCAAGTGCATCTGGGAACAATTTGGATGAGTTGCTCTGTCTTAATGTTGAGAGGGAAAGCGGTCGAGTTGCAGCTGAATTCACTGGCAGTAATGTCCCGTCTTCAGCTGTTAATATGCTGCCATCAACAATTCAATCTTCTCAACCAGTGCCGATGATTTCATCTAGTGCCCAAGAATCTAATTCACAACCTTACCATGGCCAGAAAATGCACCGTGGAGATAATAGCCAGCGCCCAGCATCATCCATGCAACCTATTGAGAGCTTCTCCCATGTGGATAGAAAGGGCATCAATCCATTGCCGGTCCCAATTCAATTTGGTTTTGATTCTCATCTTCCTGACCATGCAACAGTTGGGGAAAATTTAGTGGGAGTGCCTTTCCATGTGTATCCTCCAACACAACAGGGGGTTTTGGGAGAAGAGAAACTGTATAGTGGCATTCATGTGCAAAATGCAGAAGTGTCTGTAAAGGATACAAAACTCAAAAGAGATAGCTCAGGAAAGAAAATAAATGAACCTGAGAAAGTTAAAACTATGGATAAGGAGGCAGCTAAAAAGGAATTCAAAATGAAGCGGGATGATTCATTCCAGAAGCTTAATGAAACTTTTAAAATTCGGGCAGTGGAAAATGATACTGTTTCCTTGCATCCACATGATAGTTCTGCTCCAAATTACACTTCTAGAGAAGAAGTATCGGTTGCCAATTCAATGCAAGAAGTAGGATCACCACTGCAGCTCATGAAAACTAATAAAGGGCCCCAAGAAGCTGTACTCAGTTCGATGCCCACTGAAGCTGTGACTGAAGGGATAAAAAATAACAGGGATGACCATTTCCATTCATCTGGTGATCCATTTGCCCCAGGATATGGGGGTTCTGAGGCTGATCCAACAGATTTTAGCTATCCTGAACCATCTGTGGTTTCTCATCGGGTTTTTCATTCTGAGCGAATTCCCAGGGAGCAGGCAGAATTAAATCGCTTGTCAAAATCTGATGATTCTTTTGATCCTCAGATTCTAATAACTCAAGCACGTTCTGGTTCTCAACCAGTTATAGAATCGATTGATAAGTTGCATGAAGGAAATGTGGCTTCCCAGACTGACCAGCCCCGCACATCTGCAAGATCGCGTTATGCAAATCCCCAGACTGTTGAAGATGGACTCGCACAGTTTGAAAAGTATAAAGAATTTGCTGATAACATCAGTAAAGTAAATCCCAATATTGCTCAAGGTCTAGGGTCAAACGTGCAGAAATCTGAATTGAGACGTGTTGTTTTTAATCCAGTGGATGATTATGAAGGTTCCCAGGTTAAAGGTAACTACACTGATCGCTCTATCAATGATAACAAAGCAGTTGGGTTGACACATTCCACAGCAAGTCAGGGAACTTCTAGTAAGCACCCAGAAGATCCTGCTTTGGGGCCTCAAGAGTTTGAAAGAACTGATATTGGTGCTGACAATAACAATGGGAACAACACTAAGGTGAGTGTGCAGCCTCTGGCATGGACAGAGAGCCCAGTTAGAGCTGTTTCTCGAGGGGAGCCCAGCTTTGGTGTTGGCACTCCTGAGCAGAAAGACATACGAATCGATATAAATGACCGGTTTCCTCCTGATTTCCTGTCTGATATTTTCTCCAAAGCGAAAATCCATGAGACTGGTTTGGGGCCTCAAGAGTTTGAAAGAACTGATTTTGGTGCTGACAATAACAATGGGAACAACACCAAGGTGAGTGTGCAGCCTCTGGCATGGACAGGAAGCCCAGTTAGAGCTGTTTCTCAAGGGGAGCCCAGCATTGGTGTTGGCGCTCCTGAGCAGAAAGACATATGTATTGATATAAATGACCGGTTTCCTCATGATTTCCTGTCTGATAGTTTCTCAAAAGCGAAAACCCATGAGACTGGGGTCAGTCCAGTGCATGTTGATGGAGTGGGCTTGAGCTTGAACATGGAGAATCATGACCCAAAACGCCGGTCTTACTTTCAGAATTTGGCTCAAGATCAGTCTGCCAGCAAAGTTTTTTCCCTTATAGACCAAGACCATCTGAGTTATTCATCCTCGCTTACAAATGTTGAAGGAGGGGCTCCCATAGATTATAGTTATCCACCCTTAAAGTCTGATGGAGTTGGCTTGCCTCACATTGAGGAAGATGTTCGGCAAGAGACATCTGGTGTTGTTGGACCGAACACCATGGATTCCCATGCAGATTATGGTCATTTTGAGCTGAAAGGCATTGAGAGTGCGTGGTTGGATGGGATGAATGCTAGAATACCTGAATCAGAGTATGAGGTACATTGATGGGTTTTTCTATTTCATCTGTTTGATAATCCGTGTCTTAACCCTCTTGCTATTGTTTCACTACACCTGATTTTCTTATTACCGTCAGGGTGGCAAGTTGGACATTCGAAACATTGGCACACATCTTGTCGATCTTTCTCTAGGAGAGTTTGATATTAGCACCTTGCAGGTGATTTCTTTCAGTGTGATGTTGTTGTTTAACTATGGCTGTGTGTGACGGAAGCTGAAAATTTTGTTTGTTGCAGACTCAAATTGCATTGTATAAGATTATCGTTTGGAAATTCTCGTATGTGAAAATATCATTAGTTTAGACAAGTTATTGTTCTAATAGAACAGGATAGTATTGATACAGCATTGAAGGACTGAAAAATGCACAACTTGTATCTAGAATCTGCTCTGATGTCTTTTGCAGAAACCATAAGAAATGAAAAGGAGAAAAGGAGTATTATAGTCAGTGAGAAATGGACTGTTTCAGACCATCTATTCCCCTCCAGGAGGGCAAGATCCATGGCCAATAATTCAACCCACTGGAGGGGTGGTTTTTGCAGTGGCAAATGTGAAGTAAAACAGGTTGTGTTTCCTTGACACTGCTTCGTTCACTGCAGTGGATATAAGTAACATGATGTTGACAACATTAACACTGATAATGTTTGGCTAGAGAATGCTGGTGTTAGGGAAACACAACATTCTTTAGTCAAACATCACTGTTTTGTTCCACAGTGCTGTGCATGTAAAATTCATTTCAGGAAGTCCAACTCTGTTTAAAATGTGGAAACAAAATATATGAAACAATATGATGTCACATGCTCATGGGGAATGGCTTGGCATGTCAAGACATTCTTGTTGAATGACCTGGTGGATTTCATTTCTTGCTATTTGTTTCACTTTTTGGCACCTGAAGTACATATTGGGACATCTAGTAACATGCTATTAGTCATACATTATATGGGCTATTAGTCATGCATTATATGGGACATTTTCTAAGACTCGCTACTTTCATTAGTGTTGGATATGTTCAGTCAATGTCATTGAGGATTTCTTTTATCTGTGTAAATTTTCTCTCTTGTCACAGATCATAAAAAATGAGGACCTGGAAGAGCTGAGAGAATTGGGGTCTGGCACATTTGGTACTGTTTATCATGGAAAATGGAGGGGTACAGATGTTGCCATTAAGCGAATAAAAAAGAGCTGCTTCACCGGCCGCACATCAGAACAAGAAAGATTGGTGAGCTTATGTTCATTCTAGTGATTCTTTTAATGAACAATTTAGCTTGAAAATAATTGACATGTATGTGTGATAGCATCTAGCATACCAGGAATATCAATGAGCCTGGAAATTTCTCAAGGTACCCTTTTTAAGCTTCTAGAACTATTTCTTAGGTCAAGATCCCTTTTACGAACTGGAATTGAAGAATTAGTAAATTTGTTCCGCCCAAAATGATTATGAACTTATAATTTATACTCTAATAACCGAGTCTATTCCATGGTTATAAGATCTTTTCATACCAGAATAGGCTTGTATATGTTCTCATTATGAGAAAAGGTCATCAGAGCATCTCTGAATAAAGTCTGTTTACATTACATATGGATCCTTTCATTGTTACATTTCCTTTAGGATTAGGAGATTTAAAACATTGGTGAGCTTACTATTATTCTAGTGATCTTTTTAAATGAACAATGAAACATGTAAATAGTTGACTTGTAAATAAGAAAAATTTAAGGCAGTTGTTAAACCTTATTTTGCATCCCAGGTCAAATTTGGGCTAGAAGGCTGGAATGTGGTACATTTCAGATACTTTGAATGCCTTAACTTCTGGATTGTCTAGGTGCTGTTCTAGGGTTTCAGTAACCTTTAGTTAACCAAAAAAATTTTTGGCACTACCTGTTAGAGGATATGTATTTGTTTTTCTTCATTCTGCATCTGTAACCAGTATTTTTATCTTTCAGACCACGGAGTTCTGGCGTGAAGCTGAAATTCTCTCAAAGCTTCACCACCCCAATGTTGTTGCATTTTATGGAGTGGTGCAGGATGGACCAGGAGGAACACTAGCCACTGTGACAGAGTTCATGGTGAATGGCTCTCTTAGACATGTTTTACTTAGCAAGGACAGGTAAGATTTCTGTGTTGAAGGTCATTGTACTTGCACTACACAATTCACTCTGTTAACATTATTCTTGTTTAACTTAATCTTCATAAATGTATAGGCATCTTGATCATCGTAAGCGTCTGATTATTGCGATGGATGCAGCTTTTGGAATGGAATATTTGCATTCAAAGAACATTGTGCATTTTGATTTGAAATGTGACAACTTGCTTGTCAACCTGAAGGATCCTTTACGACCTATTTGCAAGGTAACTGTGGTACTGTTGCTGTGTGAGTGGATTCCATATATATGATAAATGTTACTTACTGCCAGTCCGATTTCTGAATTCTTATTTACTTAGCTGCTAGTTGGTCAAGCAAAACTAATGTTTAAGACATAACATAAATGCTTCTGTTTTTGCAGGTAGGTGATTTTGGTTTGTCAAAGATCAAAAGGAATACCTTGGTTACTGGTGGTGTAAGGGGAACTCTTCCATGGATGGCTCCAGAACTCCTGAATGGTAGCAGCAGTAAGGTTTCTGAAAAGGCAAGTAAAGAATTTCTTGTTTGTTGTGAAAAATGCATGTTTACATCTCCATCAGATTTTGTCTGCCTTGATTTTATTTTTTCTTCTAACAATGCAAGTTATCTAGATGCTTATAGAATTACATGAAAGTTGGTAAATTGACTTTTGGCATATTGTTTCTTTTGGTCAAATAACAACAGTGATTATGCAATTAATGCTCATAACCTCTTTGCTTATTGGCAGGTTGATGTGTTCTCTTTCGCCATTGTCTTATGGGAGATTCTCACTGGTGAAGAGCCTTATGCCAATATGCATTATGGTGCAATCATAGGTATGCATGAAACGTTTCAGTTACATAAGTGATACACTTTTGAAGCACCATAGCAGACAGCGTGCTGATATATTCCACGGGCGCTGATGCCTGGGCCTTCTATGTTCGTTACCTAATTTTTGCTGTTATTTTAGATTTTCTTAAGAGTTTAGGCGTATTGATTTCAGTGTTATAACCTCAAATATTCTATAAATTGGTGTTTGCTAATAAATAAATGTCACAACTTTTTATTGATACTGGAGTTGCTTCGTAGTTAATAAGTCTCTTCTTCGTTGTTTCTCTGTGTCCCTCTCCCCTGCAGGAGGCATAGTTAATAACACCTTGAGACCGCCTGTACCAAGCTTTTGTGACCCGGAATGGAGATTGCTAATGGAGCAGTGTTGGGCACCTGATCCCATGGCCCGTCCATCATTCACAGAGATCGCCAGGCGCTTACGTGCCATGTCAGACGCATGTCGAACTAAACAGATACCCAAGTAGCGATGCTTGCCAATTCCTTTGCTGTGTTTTTTAGCCCATTGTCATGAAATACAATCGCAAAGAGTTTATTTCGTAAAGGTTGTGTATATCTACAAGAGGAGGGAGAAGGGGCTCCCAATGTATGATTTTTGTGTTGTGCAGAAACTGGAAGAAGTGAACTTTATGTAAAGCTATTATTTTTGTCTATAGCATATACGAACTTCATATCAGAACTCTATAATAGTGTCTATACGCCCTTCATTCGGTTTGTACGGGAGGTGGAGCATTCTTATGGATCACTGTTGATTTTTTTTCCTCTTTTTTCCTGTTGCTTGCTGGTATGGCCTGCGTTAACAACTCATGGGGATTGATGAACCTAAAATTAATAGCCTTGAGTTCCCGGGCCTGATTTTAGGCAAAAAAACTAAAAAAGAACCCTTGTCCATCCATACATGCTATGTATGGTCCGAGACTCTACGCGCGATATAACTAGAAAACACCATTTGCCCGATCCTTGGAAAAATGGTAAATGAAACCTTCCTCGGAGAAGTTCATTTAGCTTAACTAGCATCGCCCCCTTTCATGTTCGAGCCTCGAAAACCATATTGTGTATAACTCCCAGCTCAGTGCATGATTGCCACTTGGCACTTGATGCCTGTACCTCATCAGGGGGGGGGGCTTCAAGATGGTATCAGGACATGCTTTGTCCAGGCCTAATTCCTTAGTCACACATTTTCACACATCATGGAGTAACCTACCAAGATTAGGGTAATCATCTTGCATGATTATACTGTAAATTTTGCCTAATTCCTTATGGGAATTGGTGTAGAAATTTAATAATTGTAAATTCTAGAAACAGTGGCAAATTTGTAGTTTTTTTAAAAAAATAGAAAACAAATTTTTTTATTTTTTTCTCTATATACTTGACTTTTTTATTATTTTACACTTGATTTATTTATCATTTTTTTTTATTATTTTTTTTGTTTTTTCATTATTTTTTTTATATTTTTTTTAAAATATTATTTTTTATTCTTTACATTTTGAATATTTATTGTTCTACATTTGATTTATTTATATTATTTTTTTATTTTTAATTTGTTTTTTAATCTTTTTGTTTTTACACTCTTTTTTAAAACAAATATTATACAAAGCCGAGGTCAAAATCATCACTGCACCATGAAGAGTCTACTCACAATCCACAATGCATGCACTAATCTTTTGTTAATTAAAAGTAGATTATTACCGATTAGATCAATTTTCTTTTAACATAAAAAAATTCATGTTTTGCTAATATTTTTTGTAAAAAAAAAATTAAATCATGTGAATGTTAGCTTGATATGATTCGGTTAATTTAATAAGTCCAAAAACAACCCAAACAATCAATAAAAAAAAATTTGATTTAAAAAAAATCAAGATGATATTAAAAAAAGAAGATATTGGATCGATCATAATTAACTTGTTAATTTTATAACCCTAATCATGAGAGCATGATAACCCAACAGAAAGTAAATTGAAAGAATTTTTTAAGTTTAATTTTCAATTAACCTAATATTATATGATGGAATTGAAAAAAAAATCAATTAAAAAAAATATAAAGACCATGGTTAACCTATATTAACTTTTCAAAATCACACTCTGAGTCATGAGATCAAGATAACACCATAGAAAGCAAATCAAAACAAATTATAAAACCAAATTCTCAATTAACCAAGTGTTGAAGGACAATTTAAAAAAAAATCAATAAAAAAAAGTAAAATAATAACCCGAGTCGACTTAAGTTAATCCATCAACTTGTAACCTGAATCATAAGATCTGGATAGTCTCATAGAAAGTAAATCAAAAAATAACTCGAGTCAATTTTAGTTAATTTATTATACACGCGACCTACATCATAAGGTCAAGATAACCTCATAAAAAGCAAATTATAAAAGCAAATTCTCAATCAATAAAATTAAATAAAAAAATAATTAAAAAAAACTTAAAAAATAATTAGAGTCAACTCATGTTAATCTGCCAAATTGGTGACTTAAGTCATGAAAACAGGATAACTTCATAGAAAACAAACCAAAATAAATTATGAAACCTAATATTCAATCAATAAAATTTTAAAAGATAAAATTAAAAAAAATCAATTAAAACAAATATAAGTTAACCTAGTTAACTTACCAAACTTGCATCCTGGGTCATGAGATTTAAATTACCTCATAATAAATAAATAAAAATAAATCATGAAGTCTAATTCCCAG
>Ga0307510_10001051_pt1 | contig 29297 bp, 15 predicted proteins | sample 12_EM_MG_FD_207224 | JGI IMG/M metagenome (GOLD analysis project Ga0307510, IMG submission 207224) | Populus trichocarpa ectomycorrhiza microbial communities from riparian zone in the Pacific Northwest, United States - 12_EM | ecosystem: Host-associated > Plants > Roots > Unclassified | place... | reverse complement strand
AATGTCCTTTCACTTCTTTTCTTGTTTGCCAACTAAGTCATTTTTTGTTGAGTTGAATTCATATTTTTCTTGATTAATTTGAGCATGTTTTCTCTCTTAGTTAATAACTTATCAATTACTTTAATGTTAAAATCCTTATAAAATTAAGGAATATGAAGTGGAAGAGCCTGACCATATATAACTTCATAAGGAGTACACCTTATAGAAGTGTGGTAATTAATATTATACCATTATTATGCTAGAGAGAACCACCTTGTCCATTAACTTTACGTGTTTCTATTTATACACCTCAAGTAATTCTTTAAAAACTTGTTAGCTACTTTAGTTTTCCCAATGATTTGGGGGTGATAAGCAATTGAATAATAGAGTTTCGCTTCTTGATAGGAAAAAAAGGTTTCTCCAAATTGGCTTAGGAACACAATGTCTCTATCTCTAACTATAAAGGCAGATAAACTATGAAGTTTGTAGACATTATCCATGAAAGTAGTGGCTATTGTAGTTGTAAAATAAGGATGACCAACGGCCATAAAATGTGCACATTTACTGAATTTATCCATCACCTCAAAGATAACCTCTTTTCCTTAAGAAGTCCTTCCATAAAATCCATATTGATATTAGTAAATGGTACTTAAGGAATGGGTAAATGTTGTAGTAACCCAATAGAGAGCGTCTTATTGTTTTTGGTAGATAGGGCATCCTCTCACTTACTGTCTTACTTGCCTTTGTAATCTTTTTCAATAGAATAGGGTTTTCACCATTTTAGCAGTCATAATAGCTCTAAACTATCCCCCTTATAGTTGAATCATGATACATATAAATTAACATGTGTTGGGGATTATAATAATTGTCGACTACTATCTTTCCTTTTTTATAAGTGGTTATTCACCCATTTGTAATGAGGGTGAGAACTAATGTCCTTCTATAGATCCACCATAATGCTTTATATAACACTATCTTGTTCCCATGACTTTTTTTTTTCTCCATGATATTGGTGGAAATTATAGACACCACTATAGTAAATACTTCATAATTAGAGTTCATGGAGAGAGCATTATTTGCTATTTTTTTTTTGTACTCAATTTTATAGTCAAACCATAGTAGCTTGGCTAACCATGAGTGCTAAAAAGGATATGATATTTTTTTTCTAGAAGATACTTATGGCTAACATGATCCATTCAAAACTTAAAATATTTTCCCTACAAGTAATGTCTCCACTTTACCATTATATATAGTATAGCCAAGATCTCTTTTTTATATGTAGACAGAGCTTGTTGCTTTAGTCCTATAGATTTACTAATATAAGTTATAAGGTACCCCTCTTGTATTAGCATTGTTTTTATGCCAACTCATTTGACATCAATCTTTATTATAAATTGCTTGTTTAGGTCAAGTAGTGCCAAAACAAGAGGTCGAGTCATGGCTTCCTTTAGAAGTTTAAAAGCTTACGTTGCTTTCTTAGTCCATTCAAAAACATCATTCTTTAACAATTATGTCAATGGTGTACTTATAGACCCATAACCCTTTACAAACCTTCTATAATAGTCAGTGACACCTACGAATCCATGTTAACTGGTTTAGGTAAAGGCCATTCCACCATAACTTTGATCTTTTATGGATTAGTAGACGCCCCTTCCTTAGAGATAATATGGTCCAAGTACTACACTTGATTATTTTTAAGAACATACTTGCTCTTTTTTACTACTAGTTTATAAACCCTTAGTAATTCAAACACTATCTTCGGATGCTCTGGGTGTTGTGCCACTAATTGACTATAAATTAGAATGTCATCAAAGAACACTAACTTCCTAAAATGACTTCTAAAAACATTATTCATTAAGGTTTGAAAAGTGGCAAGAGCATTAGTTAACCTAAAAGGCATGACTAGAAATTTATAGCGACTATTATGAGTCTTAAAAGTAGTTTTAAACATATCTTGTGAGGCAATTTTGATGTGGTGGCATCTAGATCTCATGTTTATCTTGGAAAACATAGATCCACCCATTAATTCTTTTAGTAACTCATCCACCAATGGTATAGAAAATTTGTACTTGATAATAAGTTTGTTAAGAGTCTTATAATCTATATAAAGCCTTTATGAATTGTCCTTCTTCTTAACTAATACCACAAGAGAAGCAAAATGACTATTGCTTGGCTAAATTATCCTTGGCTCTACTATTTTAGAAACATTTTCTCTATATATCCATTTGTAAACCAAAGTATCTATAAGGCCTCAGATTAACAGGTTGAGCTCCCTTCTTAAGAGCTATGGTATGATCATGAGATCCAGGGGGTGAAAATCCCTTGGGGTCGTTAAACACCTCCTGATAACACTTCAACAAATTGTATAAAGCATAATTTCTTTCCATATTAGACACCAAGGTAGCAGATATAAAATATATTGTAGTGTCAATATCCTTAATAACTCTCAAACTACATATCTGATTTCTGCTAATTGTAAAAGGCTTTCCAATAAACTATTAAGTTTCTCAAACTTGATGGTTTGTAGCTAATTATGATTATTGCTCTTAAACAACATCTTTTTACATTACCACTTGAAGGATATCTATAACTCCCTGTAGTTAGATACAACGTCATTTAAAATGGCCAACCACTGTATTTCCAACACCATATCATAATTATTTAAATCTACAATGAACACATCAACTTTAAAATTCACTTCTTGTGTTCTCAATTTAAAATTTTTACATTAGTTGTGCAACTCATTGTTCCCCCATTAGTTGTCTTTACTGTCAGAGGCTTATGGCTGCAAGATTACATTATAACATATTAGTTGTTTCAAAGTTGAGGAAATTATGTGTGCTATCTGAATGCACCATAATGAAGATTGAATGCTTATCAATCTTACCAGTGACTCTAAAAGTGTGAAACCCACAATGCTCTCCAGAGCATAAATGAAGATGTGTGGAATGATTGCTTTAGAATTAAACTCATCCACATGAGCTTTACCTTCTTTAGTGTTTTCCTCATCATATACTATACAAAGTGAATAAAGCCTTTTATTTTTACTTTGCTGCCCAGGTACAAACTTCTAATCACATAAGAACATAAGCTTTTTATTCTTCTTTCCTCAAACTCCCTATTCTTTAAAGATTTGGTAGGTTTAACAGGAACTTTGTTAGCAAGGTTGTCAAAAATACTTTTTTGACATGACACGAAATATACAATATAAACTCGAATCATAAAATCGTAAAATCACAAATAAAATATTTTAACTAAAATCATAAAATCACAAGTAAAAATATTTTAACTAAAATTGCAAGTAAAATATTTTAACTAAATTGCAAGATCCAGTCAAGTAGTAAATAATAATAAAACACAATTAAAATAAAAGTGAAATAAACAATACAAATTTCCAAACACCTTAAAATACATAATTCAAATAAAAATTCATACATGTCCATAGAATTTCATTAACTAAAAGTTAACAAACCTAAAACAAACATCAAAGGTTTGTCAACACATCCACAAAAAATAATTAAGAATAATAAGATTCCTAAACTTACTCTTATTGTCAAAAGAAAAAAAGGCAAGAAAAAAAGGCATTTGCCCTTAACACTTCACAACCCATTTTATATTTTCATTATTTTGTTCAGACTTGTAAATTATCGGGATGAAACAGTAATCAGCCATTTCTACCACGCCTTAAGTTATTGACTAAAATTAATTAACTCATTTTAATTCAACAACTCAATTAATAAAACTCATTCAATCAATCAAATTCCAATTCCAACATCACCAATATGATCATAACTAACCAATCACAAGCCATCTTCAACTATATTTCAATAATTCAATAACGACATTTTAAGTTCCACTCCAACTTCAACCAATGAAAACCAAAGAGTAAAAAACTTTCACTCAATAATATTCCGACATGTATGAGCTACAATAATATTCCTATGGCCCCATCAACAAATCATGTTGTTGCAACTGGAAAGAAATCTTGTGGGAGTGTCTCAGTCTGTGTGAATAATTTGTCTAAAATTACAGTAAAATTTCTTGAGTTGGTAATACGAAAGGGCAACCAACGGCAACAATACTTGTCTAACAAAAATGGAGGTAGTCGTGAGAAACATATAACTTCCTTGTATTGAATTGTTCTGAATCTTTTGATGTTGTACCAGCTTCGTGAACAACTTTAACATCATGATTAGCCATTCAAAGATGGGAACAGAGATTGCCACTACATATCCAGTTAAATTTTTTGAGCCGGAGAATTAGAGATCCAACATAACTTGCTGGATTATTAACATGCTGGTAATAAATCATGTTGTTGGTAACAAAATTCCCCCGTGTAAAATGAAATCATCAGCAAATCACCACATTCAATTCTCTCATATAAAAAGATCCTAAAGCTAAGTTTCATTTTCCACTAATCACAACATCTAGATTATTAACATGCTGCAAGAACCCAAAACTAAAACTTTCACCAGAATCACCACCATTATTCATATACCAGATAAGATAGAAAAAACAAAGCTTGGGAATAAATTCTTACCTTCGTCTCGTAAAGAAAGCTCCGGATCTCGATAGCAAGCAAAACCAGCTGAGAAAGTGGAGAGTGGAGACAATTAGATTCTAATCAAAGGCGCTGCTGGAGAGTGGAGAATGGAACCAAATCAACCGATTTCTTAATCTACTGGCGATTTGGGGAAAGGGGAAAGGGGAAGGGTGGAGTGTCGGGTGACGGAGTGGCCAGTGGGGACTGGGAAGTGGGAACTCGTGGGAAATGGGAGTACTGAGTCAGCACATGCAACAACTCTTTTAAATTTCACGTGAAATAGTGATATTGGTACGCGTTTAATGTTTTTTACGAGTTGGCCAGATTTTATACGAGTTTGACCGAGTTTGATCGATTTTACTGGTTTTCGAGTTTTAACCCCAATTTTACACGTTTTATATATTTTGACTTGTAAAATCGTATAATTTTACAAGTCAAAACGCGTTTTTGACAACCATGTTTGTTAGTATAATTTTAGGTTATAGTGGGTAATAGGCCATTTTAATAAGGTTTTAGATTGTTAGTGATTAATAAGGGTGAAATTTTATAGGGAGTTTGATAGGGATTAAGTTTGATTTACGTAGTTTATGTTATGATTTGGAATGAGTATTCAAAGGGATTTTGATAGGTACATCTATAGGAAAGGGTGTTTTCTTGTAAACAAACTAGGTTGTTAGCTTATTTTAATGCTTTAAACTCAAACATCTTGACTAAATTCTTGATTTCAACCTCAAGACCTCCTATAAAGAACACCAATACTTGTTTCTTTATAATATTTGCTCTATTTCATAATATGTTAAAACCCTGAATATATGTCTCTAAATTCTCCACGTATCTAATATCCATAAAGCTCATTTAACGGGTCCTTTTAACCCCCAAACCTAGCACGTAATGCCTCCATATATCCATTCCAAGTTACTTCCAAATTTCTTAGGCTTCTCATGAAATTTTTGTGTCAATAAAGGGCCACATAATCAATATAATAAGAAGCCAACCTAATATTCTCAAAATCCTCAACTTCCACTTCAAAATATTGATAACACTTACAAAACCACTTATACGCATCCTCACCATTAAAGTTAGGAAAATCATGTGTAGGTTTATATACCTTGTAGTGGTTATGCCTTTATTCAGAAGTCAGACCGATTTTAACAACAGAATAACCTTCATGAAAAACTTGTTTATCCTTAGTAGCACTAGTTTCACCTATTGATTGCTATAAAGTTTGTAAAGTGAAAGTTTGTTGGTAAAACCCATTAATAAGATCTTTTAATTCCCCAAACTTGGCTTTATGACTAGATCTTGTATTTTCCAGTTTTTGCCTCTGTGAATTCAACTACTTCATAACTTGCTTATGTTTTTGTGCTTGTTCCTTACTGATAATTTCAAGGGAATCTTTGAGCCTTTTAAAATCTTGGGATCGGGTGACAGGGGTCATTTCTCAAGTCCACAGAATTTTTGCTCTAATACCACTTAGAACAAGCTTAATAAGAATGGTGTCTATTTGGATTACTTCCAAGTATTTTTATGAAAAGGAATGACTCGATGCCAATACCAGAAATGAAAACAGAGTGTATACAACCAACACATAGAAAAAGAAAGAATGAGAGATGAAGGAAATAAGAGAGATTATCAGAAATTATTCTTCATCTGGATAATCATTCTCTCTACCAAATTAGTTACAAATAAATTTAAATAACTCTTCTATAAATTTAAGCCAAAACATGGAATTATCTATAAAACTCATTTAAAAGAAAAGAAACTAAGTAAAATGTTGTGTTTCATCTAACAACAACAATAATTCTAATGGTCACTCTTTTAAATCTTCGTATGCTCTAATTCTCTTCTCATATGTCATCCATTTCAAGAGAGAGACTTGTAACATGATTATTTATTTTTGGATCGATTTTTAGGTTGTTTGAGGCATAAAAGGGTTTATGTAGGTCTCTAGGTTGTTTTATAGATTTTTTTGGGTAAACAAAAGGGTTAAAAAATGTATTTTTAGGAGTGAAAAACCCCTACTTATTTACTTGGTGATCCATAGGTCGCTAACAACTGGAGATGTAGATGAAAGGTCATCTACGTCACCTAAAAACAATTTTGGTGTCGCGTCATCCACTCAACCAAGTAAGAAAAAAAATTGTTTTGGTGCATGGGTTTGCCCTTACTTTTGGACCTAGGAGATGATCCATTAGATCCAGGCTTCCAGACTCCTTTTAAAAGGGCTTCCTTCAATTTATTTATAACTTTATTTAAATAAAATAGAAGAATTTATTTTTTAAAAAAAATCATACACTAATTTTATTTTATTTTTTAGAATATGACAAGACAAATTTTTTTATCGCTTAATTTTTTTTTAAAAGAATAGTTTTTTCTATGGAGTTATTCTGGTCTTATGATCGAAATTGCAAATTTAGTGGATTAACCTGAGTAGACTAGGTTTTTTTGTGTTTTTTTTAAATTGATTTTCACTCGTCATTTTCTTACTTCGACAATGGGTTGATTAGGAACTGACCTTTGTTTTTTTTTTCTATGGGGTAATTCTATTTTCATGGCTCGGTCACAGGTTTAGCCTATTTACCTATGTTTATTCAAGTTGTTTTTTTTTCTCTTTTTTAAAATTGATTTTTTTTTCTTTTTCCTCCTTCAATATTTGGTTTATTAGAATTGAGCTTTCTATTTTTTTTTTTTTGTGTTCTATAGAGTTATTAAAGTCTCATGACTTAGATTATATGTTTTGCTAGTTAATAAAGGTTGACTCTGGTCAATTCAATATATTATTGTTTTAATATTTAAAAAAAAAAACATATTATTTGATATGTCATAATTTTAATATTTTAAAAATATTATGTAATTTGCATTAGGTTTAAGGTTCTTGACATCTTTATATTTTTTTAATTAAAAATAATAATTTTACCCATGATACAAAAACAAAGGAGCTAGTAAATGATCTAAGATTGGCTCATTTAACTAAAACTTCTTTTAGGTCCGACGAGCATTCTCCAAACACATCACAAACCAAAGAGAGCGGAATGGAAGGCCTTTTTTCTCCTAACGTGAATTTGGTCTCTTTTTTGTTTTGTTTTACTGACTTCAAGTCCTTGACTGTGGGGTGTTTTATGTCATATTGCCAAGACGACCATTAAAATAATTTAGCAAGCATGAATTAAAATGACTAATTCAGGACGTACAAATTTAGAAAATTATTTTTACAATTCAACCGCTTTGACAGGTAGAGCATGTTCAATGTATACTCCTATTCATTGAAGACCAGAATTACTGTTTTGGCCAAGATTTCAGCTAGTCCATTAGTCATCCCTAAACTGAAAAATAAGTTTAGCTGATTAAATTTTAAATTTATTCTTTATTAATTACAAGTTCAAGTCTTTTTAGAATTATTAGAAACTTATATAATTGTTAATTTTAAAACTCGTAAAATTAGTTAAAATACATGCAAACTCATCTGAATACCACATTAATCTAAAGAAAAATACTCCGATGGCAGCCACTTTGAAAAAGGAAGCGCCTCATCAGAAATGGTAAGAGCAGGATCCCTTTAAGCATCTTTACAAAAAAAAATAGCAGGCCCACCAGGAGAGAGAACAAGAAAGTCGCACAACTGAAATGAAATCTCTTCAAAGACATGCCAGATAGGGACAAAACACTCTTGTGCTTCATGCATAGTTTGAGACTTTCTACTTCTGTCATTTTTCCAGTTTTAACAGCATAAAAAGACAGCATCCGTCCCAAAGCAAATGACACATGACAATGGTAGAGCACTCAATGAAGATATTAAGAGTTAATAAAGAATTACAATTTCAATGAAATATCTTTTGACTCTCTTTTGAATCCTTTCAAGCAGTTCACATTTGCAGACCCCAAGCCTGGTACCATGCAAATTTTAGCGCCGGCACCCCTTGTATGAAAGCCAAAACTCAAAAAAAAGGGGCATGGATTAGGATACAATCATGCTCACTAGTCTACAAGGTTGTTTGCATAGAGGAGAGTGAAGAACAGTTCAACTTCTGGTACAGTCCGGATGATTTTGATAAACTGGTTTTGGCTTGCTTCACGGAGTAACGATGGTACCATCTGCATAACTCGTGATAGAAGTTTTGCCAGTGGCATCCCCGATGTTAGACTGGCCCCAGTGGACTGACACTGAGCTTCCATATCCTCCACCAGTGCATCCACTGCCACTTTCAAAGATATTCCCATGATTTTACCAAATTCAGCACTGCAAGGGGAAAAACAACAAATTCTATTTTAAAGGAGCCCAAATAGAGTTAGTTTTATTAATTTTCAATATCTCAGTTTTCAACTGCTACCAGGCAAGCCAAGCACAAAAACATCGAAGGCTTGTAATGAAGGATTATTTCAAGGTTGATAACAACAAGCTCTTTAATGTTGTAATGTAAAAAGACAACTGGAAAGAGGGAAAGAATCTCCAGATACTGAAATCCCAGAGCAGCAAGCACAGGTCCATGCAAGCAGGAAGCCACCAACAAAAAAGTGGGAAGGAAAATAGGGAAATGACACGGGGGGGGGGGGGGACTTCGGAAGTATTTGCAGCAAAAAGGAAAGGATCTGAGAGCTCAGGGGATTATTTCAATTCTTTCCCATGTCATGACACATAGGCTATGGGATAATGAGAAAGGACATCCATAGAATGAAGCCGACCTAAAGAAGCAAGCCAAAGGATGAAGGAATGCCCTGGGACATGGCCCGAGAACCAGGGTAAATGGTGCATAGTGTCTTCGGGTCTGGTATCCTGGAGAGTCTCTCAAGGTGAATCAATCGTGAATCCCCTTGAAGAATGACCTTTCCAGGCATAATGATTTAGAGAACTGATATAGGGATGGAAAGGAACTGAATCCCATAAAGGTTGCAGGTTTGGACTACCAAGAGGATATGACCTTGAAAGGCAAGAGAAGTTCTCTAAAATCCAAAAAATTTTTGAGAGAGAGAGAGCAGTGTTGTCGAAGCCATAACTCCTCTGACCACCGTCGGATTTTGCTAATTTTCAGATATGTTGTTCGATTCAACACCAACAAGACTAAAAATCCCCCACACACCACCCCACCTCCCCAAACCAACCCTAAACTGAAACCCACCTTACCCCACACAAAAAACCCACCCCACCACCACCCAAAACTCCATCACGAAACAAAAAACCACCACCACCATCAACTCCCCCTAGCACCTCTGACCAGCCAAGAGGCTCTTGGGCTGATAAGGTGAAAGTGTCAAATTCTACAACCCGAGCTAAGATTGCTTCATTCCTGAAGCAAGATACTAGCACAATTTTGAAAATTTCAGACCATGTTGATGAGAGCACATCGCGATGGAACCGTTGTTTGGTTGGATTTTTTTGGGTTATGTGATGTCTTACCATGCAGTAAACACTATTGCTTTCCGAGTTCGGAAAGACTTTGGCCTTGACAGTGTCATGACAACCCAACAAGGCTTCATGATTTTCCGGTTCAAAGGTGAGGATGATGTTTACTCAGTTATGGAAAAGAGTTAGGAAGTTGAAACATTTAGGGTCTTAATGGCCCATCAAAACATATAGTAGTAAAGGCTTGGATTAACAAGCACAAATTGAGTTTTATTCGTTTGTTGGAGACTAAAGTTGCCTCTGATCAGATGGGAATAATCCCTCTTCTATGCAATTTATGTCAAATGTCTTGGATGCTATCAAGTGTAGTATTCTTATAGGATGGGGCCCTAGAGAAGTTCACATGTGAGGTCCTTAGCTTGGTTGATAGGTGCAACTTTGTGGTCACTTGTGTCTATGATCTCAATACTCCTACTAGCCGTCAAGATCTTTAGGACTAGTTGAGACAACATGCTCTTGCATTTCAGTCTAGACCTTGGCTCATCTTGGGTGACTTTAATGTGATTATGAGCTCTATGGACAAATAGAGGGGTGATCTTTCTTGGCATGGATACACGGGTACTTTTGGTTGTTATGTGCAGGATGCAGAGCTGGTTAAAGTTTCTTATTCAGGGTTGTGATTCACTTGGCATAATAGTCAGCATAGTAGGAGTACTATTCTTGAGAAGCTCGATTGGATATTATTCAGGGAACTCAGCTTGGTTCTCTGTTTGGCCAGCTACATACTCTGATTTCTTGCCCAGGGATGCTTATTGGCTAAGGAGGGGTTGGGGTGTTCAATCCATCTCAATTGAGAGAATTGAAGATTACAACCTCTGCTCGTAAGGGAATTCCTAAGCAGTTTGAGTCAACCAATACAAAAAAGTCCTTGACGTTTGCACTTCCAAGCAATGTAATCATGTAACTAATTTTCCACCCATGTGTAAATTACATGAGTAAAAATAACTATATTTTTTGCCTGACACCTAATAAGCCCCTTTTTTTTGCTCTCTAGAACAGAAAGATACCTTGATAGCACTGTTCGTGCCTCCACCATAAGCTGATCAAAATTTGTGCTATTAGGAAGGACCGTGTCGTCAATGCTGGAGCTTGTGCCTAGTTTGTAGTGCCCACTATCTTCAGGCATTAAGTAATCTATCCATTGATGTAGACTTCCCACGCTCATAAACTTGTCAAGTATTTGCATGACAGTTTCGTGAAAAGATGTGGTGTTGAACAAATCAATCAACTTCTTTCTGCACGGATTACGGTTATAAGCAATTTAAGCAACCGTCCAATGGTCAAAACATTAAACATTCCGTCTAAAAGATGCTTCATGTTTGCATTTTTCATTAAAATGCCCTTTCAAGACATTAGCTTTTTGTTCACTATGCCAGATGTTGCTGTAACAATTTCATTTAATGAGTGATTCTTGATTTAATGAGCCCCTACCCATTTGCTTGGGAGTTGTTCTCATGTGCCTAAAGGAGTCTCTGATGATGTGAACTTTTTCATGCAGTCAATGAAGTGTGAACAAAGTCAACATAGTCCAGATTCATTCCGGATTGACTGAGAAAATCATGGAGTTCCAAGTTTCAAATTTAGTTGAAAGATTTTCAGTTAATTTCTGACTTTTTCATGTTTATTTTGAAAAGTGAAGACGAAATCATCAGAAGCAAACACACATCACTATCCACTCAGAATTTTCTGCATATGATGTTGCTCCATTATTTTAATCTATACAATGCACCTTCTTGATTTAAGTAGAATATTACTTGATGGAACATGCATGCCATTTTTCAAACAACATGGAAACACTTACCCCTCAATAACTTCTGTTACCACAGCCTGGATATTTGAAATCAATGCCAGCAGGCCATTATTAGCAAGAAAATCAGCACCCGCCAAAAAATTTTGCTGGTCATCCCTGTCAATGAGATCAACATTCTCCTGCGTGAAATGAATGAAGTTGATTAACTTAAGAAAAATGACAAGACACTTTAGAACATCCAGAAGCAGAATTAAAAATACAAAAGGCATGAACATATGGTCTACCAAGAGTGTATTATAGTGTTTTCAAAGTAATAACCAACCACAATACCCATCAAATACCTAACTGGGTGATAAAGGTTAATTTGAACAGGAATATAAAATATCATAAAAATCCAAAGATATGAAGGGACAACGACCAAAAACAAATGTTTGCATCGAAATTGCAGAGCAATAAGTTTAGCAGGTCTATATAAATTGTTGGCTCTCCATATCATCACGCCGAACCCCCCTCCCCCTTCTTAAATCTTTTTGATGAATACTTATTTATAATGCACTTCCATTGATGGCTGAATAACTGAAAATGTGTCTCCATTTTGGCGTTGCTCAGGTTGAGGTAGCATAAAGATGACGGTACTGATAAGAAGAAAAAGATGCCACAAAAAAGGTATGCCACAACTATAATGTATGACACCCTAAGCAGCATGTACATCGGAGCACTCAGAAAAAGTCAGTTGAACCATCCTAAATTCAGCATTCTCACTTACTGACAAGCAGAGGACCCATTAGAGGCAAAATCATTAAACCTTGAAAGAAACAGAACCACAAGACGTGTTTTATTATCATAGATGGCATAACTTCAAGAATCACTAAGACCTCTCCCCATTGCTTCTCTAATCACCTATAATGTTTTCCATCTAGATGCATTGTTACACATTACACAAGCAGCCTAAGAAGGAGGAATTAGGACTATTGGTAAAAACTTTAGCTCAAGAGATATTTTCATTTTATGCCTTCAAGCCAATGACCTCAAACAAACATCTGCTTCTAAGATACCAAGTCAACTATTGAATACCTGTTCTTCTTCATTTGTATTGGAAGAGGTGGAATGCAAACACAAGGAGAACAAGATACTCTACAAAGTATAAGGAAAAAAGAAGAAATAAGGACAAAGTCAAAGCACTATAGCACATCAATCCTGATGCACAATTGAGGAGACTCCTCTAAAAACCTCCAAAAGCTTAAGTCCATAAAGAGAGGTCAGGAAACAATTCCATCCCAAAGTAATTCCTCAAAAGAGTTCATTCATCAAATGTTCTTGAGTTCTTTTCCATCCAAATGCTTTGATGCATGGCAAACAAAGTAGAAATGCCACAGGATTTTACAATCTCCCATCCCTACTGGAGCCTAGCAAAAGGACCCAACACGCATTATTAACAATTTATCCATTAAGCTCAGGACCAATACCACCCAATGTTTATAGCAAGTCTCCTGACAGATCCCATGCCATTGGACAAAATATTGAGAAATAATCAGAGTATATATTATATTGTAGGCAGACTTAACTCATGAAACCCAGCAAAGACCCAGAAATATACAGTCACTTGTACAGGTAACAAGTAGCTAGTAGCTACTACCTTATGAGTTGCTTAGGAATAGCATGCAAACAGGTATGTTCTTTACGATGTGAGAAATTAAGTATATATAGATACAAGGGAGGGGGCTTTTTTATTTTTATTTTTTACAAAAAAAGACTATGAATTGAGTGCTGGAGTTCTACCGAACAAATTCTCACCTCTCTTCCTCCCCAAGAACAAATTCCTCTATGCATAAATTCTCACCCCTCCTCACAGTCTCCAAAGCCAGGAGTTACACCTTCATTTTATCATCACATCCCAACAGCCTTCCAAAGCAAGACATCACATAACTCATTTTTCAGCGCTATCCAGCATCACACATGCAGAAACATTCTCCTGCCTGCCGATACAATTGCTGACACACAGTTTCACAATGTATGTGAAGGGAATTGACAAAGGGGCTCACAGGTGGGAAAACTAAACACCAGACTTACATTTCTTATATGGAAGATGCCTCGAGGATTGAAACCTTCAGTAAAAACAAAGAACATTGACCTCTAAAGCCATATAATACGCATAGGAGTTGAATGGGGGTCTCAAATAGTGATCACATCATTCCTATACCAGAGATAAAAGGCATTATTCAACAGCTGTCCCAGCTCCAAAATTACAAATATAGACCTCCATCAAAACAACCATCCAGAAACCAACCATTTCTTAAGCTCCCACTTCAGTACATTAATGCAATCTATTCATGAATTACAATTTTAAAACATTATTTATTCTTATCCCAGTTTCTCGAGAAGAAAAAATTTAACTACTATGTGTATCAGATGATAATTAATAGATGTGCTCCTCTGAACGCCTCCCGCCTCCCCAACCATAGTGGAGGATGTCACAAGTAAAACCTGTCTTCATCAACAATTCAATTTAACAAAAGCCTGGACTATCTCGGTAGATAATCGGTTCTCATAGGCCAGCTATTGTAAACTCTCCAGAAGTGAGCTCTTAATGAATGACTTCAGATCTCCATTCTACAGAACATCAAGAATCTGGATCATGTACTTAGTTAAACAACTTCAGTCTTAAAACATTAATCCAGAAGAAGTGTGTGTTTGGTATTGAGGTACAGGTGCTTTTCAAAAGTGTTTTTCGCTTAAAAATATATCAGAATGATTTTTTTTTTCAGATTTGTTTTTATTTTTTACATCAGCACATCAAAACCATTCGAAAACACTAAAAAAGCATCAATTTGATGCTTTTTCAAGCTAAACGCAAAAACTAACAGCCTCTAAGTGTCGTAATATACTGTACTATACGGCTCTTTCTATAGGAAACCAGAATATTCTACACAAGCCTAAAGTCTAGACTGACCCAAATGCCTTCATGAACATAATCGAGAAGCATAAGAGTAAAACAATGTGTTAGGATCTGTGATTAATGCCCAGGCTCAAAACACAGCATTTTAACATGGTTCAGCAACTGTCTACATCCACGGAGCAACTCATTTCATTATATAGAGAGAAAATTGCAATCTGGAGGAGAAGGAACACCTCATCTCAACTCCCAATTCTCTCTATCTCTCTGCTGCACAACTGCAGCTGCTGCTACCCACTAAGGCATCTCCTTCTACTACATGTTTTGCTACTTATTTCTCTGCTTGCCCATGCCTCTATTTATAGATGAAAATGTGGGTGGGGGGGAGGACATCCCCATTTTCAGCCACTGCTCCTGCAACAATGGCAGACAAACCAGCCATTATTCCAGCCTGTTTTCAGCACATTATTCAGCCTACTTTAGGTGCCTATCCAGCTGGTTTGTGGGTGTTTTTGTCTCCACACTCAACACAACAAGCATTCAGTAATTCAACTGTGGTGACAACTGGCATCTAAATACGGATCTGCAGATCCCCAATTCTGCTTTTTGGATTAGTTCATGGTCTGAGAGTACAAACCTTTTCACAGTCCAACTAAGTCAATGCAGCTTAACAACAAAAATAATAAAGACAAACATTAAGGAACGGAACAGTATTTTGGTTGGTTACAGAATGTAAACTTCATTCTCGGACTAAATTGCTCTTTGAAGAAACCCCTATGATTAATCAGCTCAGAACATATTTGCTTAACTGACATACTAATAGCAATCTGTAACCAAATAACAATTAGAGGGAATCTCAGCGATTTTCAGCACAAAAGTCAAATGCATAGGACTAACTAACCAGAGAACAGCTATCTGAGATTATAGCACGACTGAGATGCAAATGAAATTTAACAAAAGTTGCTTGAAGAAACACTAATAGTTCGGACAAATGATGGTTGTGTATGAGCATGAATATTAAACATGGGAACAGAGACAGAATGGATCTTACAAGTAAAAGTGAGCTTCCAAGGCCACGTGCAGTATCAATATACAAATGTCTTCCTAGAATATTTACTTGAACTTTGATATATAAGCTAAGTATTGTCACAGCCCACAGCGACACCACCATTTGTGTGAAACCTGGAGGAACCACACCCGTGAAAAACATACACTAAAATGTAACTTATAGAAATGCAGTAAAAAAATAAAGATATATATCATATGCACCGTGAATAGGCAGAGAGAATAAGTAGCAGCATACTTAGGATTTTGAGTCTGTCCCACAGTTCAAGTTTCTCTGAAGAGGTAAGCGTGTATGGCTTACCCTTCCCTTTCTGTAGCCTTTCAGTGAGCTGTGAAAGGTCCAACTCTTCCGCTATCCTACTTCTTAAATATTGCATTGCATGAGGCAATGTTGTTGTATCAGCTATTAATTGCACATTCTCGAAATGGGCTTGCAATCTATCAATACAAGTCATAAGGTAAAGCATAAGGATCAACAGAACATTAATAAGAGAGGGGGGTGGGGGGGGAGAACACCGTATTCAATTTCTCTTAACTGGGCCTTGATGAGTTCATCATTTGCCCGTTGGCGAGCAAGTTCTCTTTCCAGATCAGCGAGCCTCTGTTCGTGAGCATTGTATAGTCTATAAAGAAAATACCCACTTCCTAAAACACCTGCTGTAATAAGAATTTTACTCCTATGCCTTCTCCAAAAATTCCTAAGAAACATTTCCGAAAGAGCGAAACAGTTATTCTAGCAAAGATTATGGACGAAATAAAGAAAAAGACGCACACCCAGAATAATACAAGTAAAAGCACAAAAACAATAACATAGCCAGAACTCCCACATAAAGATTGATAGATATGAGAACCCATTTGAAGAAAAAGATAATTAAAGCAATAAAAGAGCAAGTTAGCATAAAACCAGAAGATTAAACACAAAAACCAACCTTAAAGAAAGCATTTTTGAATACTATGTTGCTATGCAAACAACCAAGAGCCCATCTCTAAGTCCATAAACCATTCAAACCCATCAGTTATAGCGTAAGTCGCCGGCAGGCTAATGATAACCTGCCTTTAGGCAAAGTAAAAGGTTATGCTCTTATCTAAGAGCATGAGTTCGTAGTGATGGAAAGAGAAGGGAAAAAAAGAGTATCAATAAATAATTTTTATTACAATAGCTACCAACAGCAAACACCATAAAGATGGTTGTTGAGGCACCGGGATTGGAAGTAATACTTTTGAGTTATGTTTCTGTACTCTTTTTTGCTATTTCCAGGATCAAACACTCACAAATGTTCCTTTCTTTTGGCTTTCTATGCCTTAACTAGGAGTTTTTTTTTGTTTGGTGAAAATTGAGTCAAAGCTGCTGTATACGCCTATACGGCTAATAATTCTATCATCCTTGATCTTTTGAAAGATTTACAATTAGTCCCTTAACTTTCAATATTGAGTTTAATCATTCCTGAACTGTTTTATTTTTTTAATTAGGTCCTTCTGTTGATTTTTATTGTATGTATACCATCTAGGACAGAAATTTTTTAACACGCATACATGACATAGGAAGAAAGTAATGTGACTCCTTGTTATTTTCAGATTAAAAAAAAAAATGATCAAATAAATCCAAAATAACATTGATTTCAAAAATAAAAAACATGATTAATTTTCATAATATTTATAAAAAAATATTTTCTTATTATTCAAAAACATGGTTTTTAATAGATGTTGTTCCAATTTTTTTCTATGTCATATTAATTTTTATTTTAAACTTTGGATAATATTATCAAATCTTAGTATAATTTAGTTTTTTTTCTTGATTTTTTTTGGAAAATAAGTATGCTTATAATTTTTGGTAAAAATTTTAAATCATGTTTATATTTAATTTCACTTATTTTTATGTGATTTTTTTTATTATTCTTTCAAAAAGTCGTGTGACTTTCAAGTGTCCAAATCTGTTATCTTACAACCATCCCAAAAAAAATAACAAAAGGATTCATTTAAAGAAAAGTTCAAGAAGGTCAATTGGTCAAACTAGAAATTACAAATCAAGGGCCTAAATCTAAACTGATCAAAGATGATTTAGATTCTATTTGATATTATAGTTTAATCATGTTTTTTTTAAAATTAAAAAATAATAATTTAAAATTATTTTATTTTTATATTTTTGAATCGTTTTGATATGATGAAAAATATTTTTATTTATTTTTAAATAAAATTTCTTTTTAAAAATAATATCCATTACACTTTCAAACAGACCCTTAAAGATAAAGAGTCATCATAAAATCCGCTACTACAAGCCTATTTTATAATATGTTTGATTGCAGCGAGTTTGTAAGTGTTTTTAAAAATAGACTGCGTCATAAAAGCATTAATATTAATATTTTTAAAAATATTTTTATATCAAAATCATTAAAAAATATATCTATAAAATATATCAATTAGTGTAGTTTCATTTTAAAACTACCTTTTTTAAGAATACCCGCACCTCATTATCAACATATACTAAAAATTAATTATTATAATAGGTTTGCATTGATAGGCAATAACATGAATAGTAAATAACTAAATATTAGACATGTTGCTTGAGATTTATCGTGGGTAGAACAATAATTTTTTTTATGTAAAAAAACAACATGAATAAAAAAAATTCAAGTTCAAAGTCATTACTTAAAGTGACAATTTAAATGATATGAAAAAAAAAAACACAACAACAACAAATAAATTAACCAAAAAAACAATGAAAAAAAAGATAGAAAATCTACACCCAAGCCTATCTGGATTATCAAATAACTCAATGCTAACCTAACTGAAGAAAAATCAAAATAAAAAGAGTCAAACTTCAAAAAACAAAAACATGAGCTTTAAAAAAAGAGTAAAAAACAAAGCAATCTTAGACGAACCTTCTAAACCTCATATAATCTAAAAAACCTGCAACTTGTTAGATAATGGATCCGAGTTCAATTAAAAAGCTTAAATGTCATCCAATTTAATTTTGAAAGATGAAATCGTTGAAAAAACTACTAATAAAAAAACTTGCAAAAGAAAAGAAGCAAAAAAATAGGCTTAGAATCTGACAAAAAAAAACCAAATAAAGATGAAATTTGAAAAAAAAAATCAAATCTAAATTTGACATCAAATAATGAAATTAAGAGAGAAAAAAACCATGCAAAACAAAAAAAAAGCAATTAAAATAATTAGGACTAAATCCGACATAAAACTCAAATGAAATTAAAATCCAATTAGAAATAACCAATGTAAATAATAAAAAATTTGCAAATAAGAGAAGAGAGACTTAATCAAAATAAAAAAAAAATCAATTGAAGGGCTGGTTTGTTTTTCTGCCTGGCTTGCACACAAATCCAGGAAGAAAGAGAAGGGAAAAAATAAAAATAAAAAGCCATTTCCAGCCAAACTGCACCAAACCATTATACACGCATCGTCTAGGAAGGAAGAGTATGTCGAGACAAATCTAATGATGCAACAGAAGTGCCAGTAAAACCATCGGAGTCAACCGCACGCACCTTCTAAAGTCGACGGAGCGGCTAACATGCTGGCGGGTACTTTGCACGCGCTAGCAGCTTTTTTTATTTTTTTTAATTGCACAAAATCAAAAATTCCCCCAAGACTAATCAACAATCACAAATATACCATGAGAAAAATTACTAAAAAGTCCTTGAATGCAAGGCTAAAATTTTGGAATGGCATGGTTAATGTCGTAATTCCATTGTTCGACCAAACATGAAAATAAAAAAACTATGTTATGTAGAAAGCATTGAATTATTTTATTCTAGGGTTACATTTGTTATTGTATTGTGCATTTAAAAATACAATTACTAAAATAACCCCACTCAATTCCCAAAAGACATACACGTCATAGGGAAAAGATCATCCTACCCTCAAAGCAAAGGTAAAAGAGAAAATGACCAAGAGATAATATAGTAATTACACTATTGAAATGAATAGTAAATTATGTCTTAGAGCATAGTAATATCACAATCAGCTTTAGCTTTTTGTTAATTTTAGAGGTTATAGACAGTTTGCTCATATGAGTTGAGTAATGTATGAGAACTTATTATGAAAATAAAATTATCTATTTTATTAGTTAGAAAAATACTTTTTCGGTATTTTTATTTTTTTCTATTTAATTTACAAAAATTAAATATAGCGATTGTTAATTTTATTTTTTTCTATTTAGTTTAGGAACCCTACAATAAATCTATAATTAATTATTAGTGTTTTTTTCTCTTCATGATAGACCTAGGACTGGTATAAATAGAATTGTTTAGCTTGTATTTCATTAGACTACTTAAATAAATATTGAGTATTAAAATTTTAAATTAGAGTTTTTGTATGGTGATCCTACTCGACAAAATTTTGTGTTGCTTATGCTTTATGTCTTTCTTATGTTGTTTTTATTTGTGGTTGTTTGTATTAAAGCCCAACAATTCTTAGTGGTTAGTGTTGTGTGCTAGAATAATTATTGCTAAAAATAACAAAATAGAATGTGCTCACATAAGAGGGGGTAAGGAGGCCTACACCATAAAAGAGACAATCATAAATTGGTAATAAAAGATGTCGAGAAAGATTGCAAAATTGATCCATCAATTAACAAAGGTAAGGAACATGGAAGATTATGCAAAGAGTAATCACAAAATCATGGCTAACTTTAAAAATCTATTTCAAAGACAAGAGTAGAGGAGATAGCCTCTTGATCATGATGAGTATCATACGAGCATTGTATAAGAAATTATTATGAAGTTGTATGAGAATTTTTTTAGAAACTTATTTGTTTTCTTATATTTATTTCTATTTAGTTTATAAAAATATTTTTTTTATGGTGTTTTTATTTTTTTTCTATTTAGTATAGGAAACTAAATATTGTGCTTGGTAATTTTAATTTTTCTATTTAGTTTAGGAATCCTAAAATAAATATATAATTATTTTTTTAAGACTTTTTTCCTTTTCAAGATAGACCTAGGACTAGTATAAATAAAATTGTTTAGTTGTAATTTAGTAGGCTACTTAAAAAGAAAACAATAAGTAATAAAATTTTGAATTAGAGTTTTTGTGTGGTGATCCTATTTGGTATAATTTTGTGTTGTTTATGCTTCATGTCTTTCTTGTGTTGTTTCCATCTACATTAGTTAGTATTAGATCCTAATGATTCCTCGTGATTAGTGTTGTGTGATAGAATAATTGTAGTTGAAAGAGATCACAAAACATGGTGTGCTTATGTAGGAGTGGATGAGGAGGCCCCTCTCGAAAAAGAAGCAATCAAGAACTAGTGATAAAAACATGCAGAAACATATGGTAGAATTGATCCATTTGTTGATGAAGGTAAGGAATATGAGAGATCATGCGGAGAGAATCATGAATTCATGGCTAGCTTTGAAAATCCATTTTAAAGTTAAGAGCAGAAGAGATAGCCTCTTGATCGTGACGAGTATCATAAACTTATTCTAAAAATGTACAAGGATTTTTAGATAAAATTATTTGTTTGCTTATATTTATTTTATTTATATTTAGTTTATAAAAATATTTTTCTTTACGGTGTTTTTATTTTTTCCTAGTTAGTTTAGAAAATTAGATGTTATGCTTGGTAATTTTATTTTTTCTATTTACTTTAGAAATCCTAGAATAAATCTATAATTATTTATTAAGATATTTTTCCTCTTCGGTAGATACCTAAGACTAGCATAAATAAAATTGTTTAGCTTATATTTCAGCAACTACTTAAAAAAATATTAAGTAATGAAATTTTGAATTAGGGTTTTTATATGGTGATTGTATTTGGCAAAATTTTATGTTGTTTATCCTTCTTTTCTTTCTTGTGTTATTTATGTTTGTGTCAGTTTGTATTAGAGCTCAACGATTCCTAGTGATTAGTGTTGTGTCTTGGAATAATTATAGCTGAAAATGGTAAAAAAAGAGAGAGGATATTCTCATGTAGGAGATGATGAGGAGGGCTCCCTAAAAAAAGAGACAATAATGAACCGATGATAAAAAAAAAACATGTAAAGATAGATTGCAGAATTTCCATGTCAGTTGACAAAGTTAAGAAACATGGAAGATCATACGAGGAATAATCACAGATCCATGGCTAGCGTTGATAATCCATTACAAAGACAATAACAAATGAGTTAGCCTCTTGATTATGATTAGTATCATATGAGTATTACATGAGAACTTATTATGAAAATATACAAGAATTTTAAGATAAAATTATTTTTCTCCTTAAATTTATTTTATTTCTATTTAGTTTAGAAAACTATTTTTTTACGGTGTTTTTATTATTTTCCTATTTAGTTTTGGAAACTAAATATTATGCTTGGTGATTTTATTTTTTCTATTTACTTTAGGAACCCTAGAATGAATCTATAATTATTTATTAAGACTCTTCTTCCTTTTCATGATAAACCTAAGACTAGTATAAATATAATTGTTTAGCTTTTATTTCATCAGAGAACTTAAAAAAAAATATTAAGTAATAAAAATTTGAATTAGAGTTTTTGTGTGGTGCCTTACTGAATAAAATTCTATGTTGCTTATGCTTCTTGTTTCTCTTGTGTTGTTTTTGTGTGCTTCAATTTGTATTAAAGCCCAACAATTCTTAGTGATTAGTGTTGTGTGTTAAAATAATTATAGCTTAAAAAGTTCATAAAATAGGACGTGCTCGTGTAGGAAGATGAAAAGCGTCACATTAGAAAAGAGACAATTATGAATTAGTGATAGAAAACATACAAAGATAAATTACAAAATTGACCCGTCAGTTAATGTAGGCAAGGAACATGAAAGATCATACGAAGAGTAATCACGGATTCATAATTAGCATTGAGAATCCATTTCAGAGACAAGAGCAAATCAATTAGCCTCTTAATCGTGATGATTATTCAGTTAGCCTCTTAATCGTGATGATTATTATATGAGTATTTTATGAACATATATGAGAATTTAAAGATAAAATTATTTTTCCTTATATTTATTTTATTTATATTTAATTTTTTTTCTTTTATGGTGTTTTATTTTTTTCCTATTTAGTTTATAAAACTAAATATTATGCTTGGTAATTTCATTTTTTCTTTTTAGTTTAGGAATCCTAGAATAAATCTATAATTATTTATTTGGATTTTTTTGCTTTTCAGGGTAAACCTAGGACTATTATAAATAGAATTTTTTAACTTGTATTTTAGCAGACTACTTGAAAAGAAAATAAAAAGTAATAAAATTTTGAATCATGGTTTTTATGTGGTGATTCTATTCGGCAGAATTTTATGTTGCTTATGCTTCATGTTTTTCTTATGTTGTTTCTGTTTACACAAGTTGATATTAGAGCCTAATAATTCCCGATTATTAATGTTGTATGTTGGAATAATTATAATTGAAAGAGGTCATGAAACATGACGTGCTCATGTAGAACTAGATAACAAGATTCCCCTCAAAAAAGAGACAATCAAGAACTTGTGATAAAAGACATACAGAGATATATTCTAAAATTAACCTATTAGTTGATGAAGGCAATGGAACATGAGAGATCATATAGAGAGTAATCATGAATTCATGGTTTGCTTTGAAAATCCATTTTTGAGATAACAACAGAGGAGGTAGTCTCATGATCGTGATACAATCATGTATTGTGGTGACATTAGAGATCTCATTTATGATGAGATAGATGTTGTTTGATATTCTTCACCAATTTATTTTGATGATGATTATGTTAATAATGATAGCATAAACACTAACAAGTATTATAACCCAGTTTTGGGTCCCCTAGATTTTCCTAATTAATATTTTCCTTTTAGAAAAATTCACAAAACAAAAATTGAATCAAAAATTTGAAAAACAATTTTTGTTTTTGGTTCAAGAACAAATAATTTGGGGTCTTGTTAAATAAAATTGGAATTAAAGGCAAAACTAGCTAATTTTACAAGCCCATGACCAAAATAAAGGAGATAAAAATTTTGGAATTCCAATTAATTCAATGACTTGATTGAAAAAAGTTTAAGACTATGAGTTAATTCCACTTATTTGAGTTTAATCATGGGTTTAATTGAAAGAAAAATTTACTTTTAAGGTGAATTTGATCAAAATTACATAAATTAAAAGGCCAATGATTGACGTGTAAAAAGCGCTAATATAAAAGGATCACTTTGAGTTTAATTAGGGGTGAAACTGAAAGAAAAATTAAAATTCAGGATGAATTTGACTGAAATTGAAACAATAATAAGTACAAGGACCAAATTAAAAAATAAAAAGAAAACAAAATAAAAAAAGAACTTAAATGAAACAATGTATTTTAACTAAAATGACATTGTTTCACTTAAAAATAAACACCAAAACGATGTCATTTTGGAAAGGGTAGAGGTTGCCCTTCCCCCCTACATGCACGACATTAAATGCCTTTCTTTTCATGCTTTTTGTTTGCCCGACTTTCGGCCTTTTATTCTCCCTCTCACATAAACATTATTGACCAAGATTCACGTCATACTCTTTCCATGAACAATGCTACTTTATTTTTTTAAGTGGTTAAAATTGTATAATTTTGAAAATCAAAGACAAATCTATAACAATCAAATCTTGGAGTTCAATTGATTCAATTAGAGATGCAATTAAAAAAAAAGAATATGATATGAGGTAAAATTGGTCAACACCACAAGATTTTGGAAACCATGGAATAAATTGAAAGTGGTTGTACATAAAATTTCACGTATTAAAAATAAAATAAAAATGACGTCAAAATTACAATATTGAATTTGATTACAAGAAAAAGTGAAAACTCTTTAGAGGTTCTTTTCATAAGCACAAATCTTCTTATTAACGGTCAGATCTAGATCTTGCTTTGGATGAGAAGATATTCATATGAGCTCATAAGCTTTAACCATGTGAGATCTTAACTTGATTTGATTTGATGAAAATTATTTACACAAGCTTGAAAACTTTAACCGTGTGAGATCTTTGACTTAACTTGATTTAATTAAGATAAATGATATTCACACGAGCTCGAAAGCTTTAATTATTTGTGATCTTTAACTTGAATTGATTTGATGAGGACAAAGAGTTTTTACATGAGTCTGAAAGCATTAACAGTGTAAGATCTTAACTTAATAAAAGAAATGACTTTGATCTTTTGCTTTCTTAATTTGATGAAGAAAAATACTTTGATCCCTTGCCTTCTTGATTTGTTGAAGAAAATAACTTTGATCTCTTGCTTCCTTGATTTGAATTGAATTTATTTGAGAGAATTTCCAAGTATTTGTACTTGGCATTTAGTCTTCTTTTTGTTTTTATTTTTTCTTTTATGTCTTCTCTACTTATCTTCTCTACTTATCTTATATGCTTGTATGCTTCTTCTTCTTCTTCTTTTTTTTTTTTTTGATTTGATGGCTTTATTGTCTATTTATAGATAGGTTAATACAATTCACCTCAATATACTTTATCTAAAAGGCATTTTAGAAAAATTATATGAAAATTACTTAAAATACCTTTAATTAGAAAAATATTAAAGCAAGAACTATGAAATGTATTTGGACTAAATTTAATTTGGTCCCAAATCCAATAAATTTAATTTAAGATAAGACCCAATAAATTTAATTTAGGCCTAAACTTAATAAATTTAATTTTTTTTTGTCATAAAGAGCTTGGGTTATTAGTCAGACTTGTAGAAATTTTAGTTCTTACAAATGTCCCCTTAAAATGTATTTATTTTTAGATTTTTTGTGCAATAAGTAAATTTATCTTGAAGTTATTTCCTCTGACTTGAAAATGTGATTAAAAGTATATTAAGTTAAGATAAATATTTTTAATTTTTTTTATCTCTCATGTAACACAAATATTTTTTTTATTTATACTCATTAAAATACATAAATAATATTGAGATTTTAGAAAGATAGTGCTAGAGCTTTAAGAATAAGAATATTTACACACCATCTTCTTTTTATATATATATATATATATATATATCATGGCTAGGAAAAAAATTATTTTAGAAAACAAAAGGCAAAAAAAACCAACAATGATACCAAATGATCATTGTTTTTAAAAATTTTAAAACCAATTTTCATTTTAATTTTAGGTAAGAAAAAGACACAAATTTCACGTTTTTTAATGTAAAAATTTGAAACAAAAAATTGATAGCAAACAAAAGAAATAGAAATATAAAACACACAAATAATTTTATTAAGAAATGCTGGGGCCTTTGCTGGGCTGACTATACAGAAGCCATTAACCCATTTACCATATCATAGCCCAGTGTTGATCTCCGATAATCTCAAAACCCTAGTTTGGTTGCGCTTGCACTTCTCCCTATATAATTATCTTATCCTGGCTGCCTCTCTTCCTAAAGGGAAAAAAAAAAAAAACCCTAGAAAACAGCAGCAGCAGCTTCTCTCTTCTCTGTCCAAGCCATGGCCACCGAGACCCTTATTCTTCGAGGCACCATGAGAGCCCACACTGACCAGGTCACAGCAATAGCCACACCAATTGACAACACTGACATGATTGTCAGTGCATCCCGCGACAAGTCCATCATTCTTTGGCACTTAACCAAAGATGAAAAAACCTATGGTGTCGCTCGCCGTCGTTTGACTGGTCACTCCCACTTCGTACAAGACGTTGTTCTCTCCTCCGATGGTCAGTTCGCTTTGTCCGGTTCCTGGGACGGCGAGCTCCGCCTCTGGGACTTGGCTACTGGTGTCTCTGCTCGCCGATTCGTCGGCCACACCAAGGATGTGTTGTCTGTTGCCTTCTCTTTTGATAACCGACAGATCGTTTCTGCTTCAAGGGATAAGACAATCAAGCTGTGGAATACTCTTGGTGAATGCAAGTATACCATTCAAGAGGCTGAATCTCATACCGACTGGGTTTCGTGTGTGCGTTTTAGCCCAAGTACGTTGCAGCCCACGATTGTTTCTGCTTCATGGGACAAGACAGTGAAGGTTTGGAATTTGACTAACTGCAAGCTGAGGTCTACACTTGCAGGGCATAGTGGATATGTGAACACGGTGGCTGTTTCGCCAGATGGGTCATTGTGTGCAAGTGGAGGGAAAGATGGGGTGATTTTGTTGTGGGATTTGGCTGAAGGAAAGAAGCTTTATAGTTTGGATGCAGGTGCAGTGATTAATGCGTTGTGCTTTAGCCCTAATAGGTACTGGTTATGTGCTGCCACAGAGAATAGCATTAAGATTTGGGATCTGGAGAGCAAGATGGTTGTTGATGATTTGAAGGTTGATCTAAAAGCCGAAGCTGAGAAATCCGAGGGTACTACCGCAACTGCTGTCAGTACCAAGAAGAAGGTAAGGCATTTATTTTTGCCCGTTGTTGTTTCGTGGTTTTATTTTTCAGTTTATTTTTGGGTTAAAAATACGTTGTTATATTGGTTGAATCTGGATCGTAATTTGATAATTTTCTTGTCTATCTAAGATTGTGTTATATACTCGAGTTTCCTTTTCTTATAATTAATTGCAAATTCTCGCGGTTGCGCTTGTTAAGAGTTTTTTCTTGAAGTTTTCTGTTGTAGTGTTTCCAATTCTTACCTGTGCTAATCTGTTTGCATGTTATGTTAGTTGCTACCTAGAAGCTGTTGTTTTCAGTTGTATTGGACCTGCTACGCTAGTTGGTTTATGTTTTTTTTTTTTTTAATTTTAATTTTATGGTTATTCTTTTGTGTTATCGTCTTTTGTTTGTGGACATTGGAAATGTTTTATCAAAGACGTATTCTTGGTTTGTTCATGACTTGTAAACCATAGAGTGGTGTCTCATTCGGGCATTTGGTTCATCCGAGATGCTGAATATCTGGTTGTTGCGAAAGATTATTTCTTTTGATTGTATGCTTTAGCTGATAATAGTGAAACTGTGCATTCAGAATTGGCAGCTTATCATGAATGCTATTATTGGTGACACATTGAGCTCTTTATACCTGTATGCTACTATGAGAAAGATAATGGTGCATGTGTTTTTTCTTGCAACTAGAAAGCAATCCCAATTAACATCATTTTGCTGTGTGTTTTGTAGATCTACTGCACAAGCTTGAACTGGAGTGCTGATGGAAGCACCTTGTTCAGTGGCTATACCGATGGTGTTATCCGAGTCTGGGGAGTTGGTCGCTATTAGGAAGCTTTGAGTAGTTGCCAGGCGTCTTCTTTTTGTTTGATGATAAAGCAAACGCTTTTTTTCCCCTTACTTTTTAGTAGTTAAGACCTCTTTAAGATTTTATTGGAAGTATTGGATCTTATGCTCTCTCTTTATGATGGATGTTATACTTTTGTTTGAGCCCCTGCAATATTTTTGTTTTTGATATCACATGTTAGAGGCGTTTCCTTTTGAATTTCATATTTGTACAAGTAGTTTCTCAAGTTTTTGCTTTTGATTATCCCTTGCGATTGGCCTTGCGGGTACTAGTGTGTGCATCATGACCATTGCTGCTATTATCATTCTGAAACAATGCTGAGTGTATTTTGTTTCAAGTATTCTGGTGAAGGTCAGCTCTCAAAGGACTAATATTTTAAGAAGCTTATATTGCTGTTGCTATATATGTAGTGTTTCCTAGCAATCCTGTATGTGGGGGGATTGAATTCCCCTTGAGCTACTTGCAGAGTCTTCATTGTTTACCTTTTTGAACAAGAGGGATAAAATGACATTTAGAAACAATCGATGTGTTATTGACAAGAATGTCTCTTAGGTGTAGCTATTTGCCTCTACAATCTTGCATCTTGCTGTTCCCTTAGTATGCCTATTAAGCTGGTGAACCGTAGATGTATGATGAGGGAAAAAAATGTTCCTGGAAACATTGCATCTACGGAGAGGATAAATGCCTGTTTGTATTGAAGCTTTAGTAATTTTGATTTCTTTTTTTGTTATTTTTAATTGTTTTGCTTAATTTATTTTGTATTTTTAGATTATTTTGATATATTATATTAAAAATAAATTTTAAAAAATAAAAAAATATTATTTTAATATATTTTTAAACAAAAAATACTAACCTCAATTACATTCTTAATCAGATCCTAAGGCCTCTTCTTGGAAAGCTTATGTTCTGAAGGTTATTTGTGTATCGATTAATTTAATTATGCTAACAAATTTTTTTTTAATGGAAATAAAATTCAAACTCTGCTGAATATATAAAACCTCTTTGGTGTAATGTTGTAATGTAATGATGTTTTTGACCCATTATAATTAGAGGTGTTCATGGTCCGGTTTTAACTCAAAAATAAAACCAAACCGGAAAATAATATTCTTTATTAATACAACCCGGACTGAACCGAGAACCAGTTCAAACCGAACTGGTTTTGTTCAGTTCAAGTTGATTTTTTAGCAAAAAAAACTTGAAAAACCGGATTGTTCTATGGTAACAGCAATAACCATTGTTCACTCGCTTCCCCTTCCCTTTTCAGATGATGTTAAGAAATATTTGTATATTAATAATCAAACTATACAATTTTGACACAATAGAATAACTCCTAGAAGCCCTCCTTGCCTCTGGGCTTACGATCTGCAGGGAAGGCGACTGTTCCATGATAACAGCTCACAAGATACAAGTGGTTGGAAAAAATTGAACACTTCCTTGCCTGGAATCATGAGATACTTTCTTGATCGCGACTTGCATATTGAAAGATTGCTACAATTGTTATTCTATTGTGTCAAAATTGTATAGCTTGGATAACCATTGTTCACTCGCTTTTGGGGAAGGGGAAGGGGG
>Ga0307510_10001050_pt1 | contig 29318 bp, 37 predicted proteins | sample 12_EM_MG_FD_207224 | JGI IMG/M metagenome (GOLD analysis project Ga0307510, IMG submission 207224) | Populus trichocarpa ectomycorrhiza microbial communities from riparian zone in the Pacific Northwest, United States - 12_EM | ecosystem: Host-associated > Plants > Roots > Unclassified | place... | reverse complement strand
GGTTCGGCGTTCGGCGGGGAAGGAAGGTGGCGTATGTGCTCACATCGAGTCGCAAGAACTGCGCAGCATCCTCGATCGTCCTCGGCGGCAAAGATGCCGGAGGACTGCCAGAAGCATGCGCTGACTTCGGCAGATCATCTTCGTCGTCGCCAAGAGGTCGAAGCGCGTCGGCCCGCATCTGCGCACGCAGCTGTTCCTCCTTGGAGCGCTGGCTTCCGCCCCATTCGGTGGCGGCAGCGGCCGCCGTCTCGACCATGGCATCCACGAGGCCGTCCGGGAACGCGTCCGGATTGGTTGGATCGAGCCAAAGCACGTTGAACTGCGCAAGAGAAAAAAAAAGTAAACACGCGAATTTCAGCCGACAGTCGTACTTTTCAGCGCCCACAGTCACCCACCACCCCCTTTTTCCCACGGAAGACGGCAAGGGAAGAAAGGGGGAGAGGGGGAGAGAGGACGCATATCCAAAAAGAAAGATAAAGAGGATCTTTATTCACCTCCTTGCCTGCGCGTTCGTCCAAGGTCAGACAGGTTCTCTGGGCAGGGCCAAGTCGTCCCTCTGCGCGCCGTTGCTCAAATTCGCGCCGGGATCGGTCCCTGAAGGATTCCTTGTCTGCCTCTTCCGCAGCCCTGGCAACCTTTGCCAGTCGTTCAAGCTCCGTTGGCGACGGCGCGCGCTTTCCGAGGCCGATACCTTTCTTCCCTACAGTATCATTAATTGTGCAGCGGCACCGGAATCAGTAAACTGTCATGACGGGAGAGGAACGGACGGGAAGAAGTGTCCCAATGGAACTCATGCGGAGAGACTCAACATGCCTGACCATTCGTTGAGAGGGAGTGGGTTCACCAATTGTCTCTCGGCGTATTTCTGCGGTTGGACGACCGAAGTCTCCTGGTTTGGGTCGTTCTCATGTTGTGGGGTTGTGTCGCGTATGCTGGCTGTGCCTTCAACATCGGTAGGCACACCAAGGGTTTGTCCCGGCTTGAAGCCCATTTTCATCATCATAGAGAGTGCTTTGTTTTCTGGACCGCGACCCGAAGCCTTGTCATCTTCTGCACGCTCGAATAAACTCTTGGAGAGCCCCTCCTCGCGTGATTCGAGCTCGACTTCTCTCTTGCTTTTGGTTCTGTTTTGTTGGCCCTTGAGTCGGGACTCGCGTAAGGCTTCCTTGCGTTTTTCACTGTAAGTTTTCGGTTTCTGGAGCTCGGCGACAGTAAGAAATTTGTCGGAGAGGTAATCGTCGTCACCATCATCAGCCATCGGTGAGACGTGATGCACGCGTGATGGATCAAGACAAGGTGCCGTTGTATGTGTACGAGACGATGACCCCCAAACATGACTTCGAAGACGGCACTAGACCGAGTAGTTTTCTCAAACTGATTAAACACGCATAAAACGGGAACAAATAGCGTGCCAAAAAAACAAACAACGGTCAGCACGTAGTTTGAACAACCTTCCATCCAGGGAGAAGTTAAGGGCGTTGAGAACATTGGGGTCATAAGTCATGAAGTTTAGGGAGCTGATGAACTTGAGAGCCATTACTCAGCCACGATGGCAACCTCAGAAGTACCCTCCTCAGCAACTGCCTCCTCCTTAGCTTCCTTGGCCCGGGCATTGACGGCGATCTTAACAGCGATGGGCCTCCCGTCAACCTCCTTACCCTCGAGAGCCTCGATCGCCTTGGTCTGCTCGGCCTCATCACCAACATCGACAAAACCGTAGCCCTTACTCTTACGGCCATAGGGCCTGCGAACGATGCGAGCAGAGATAACCTTGATGCCGGCCTCGGTGAACAGGTCGGTGAGTGCGGCGTCGTCGATGTTGAAACCGAGATTGGCAACGAAAAGAACCGTGGTGGAGGGCTCGCCGGTGGGCTCTTCACCCTTAGCACGGCGGGGGTGTCGCGCCCGCCTCTTGCGGACAGGCTCACCCTCCGAACCGGTAGCTGCAGGCTCAGCCTCGCCGTCGGTGGCTGAGGTCTTTGTCTTTGGCTTCTTCTGATCGAAAATAAATTGATGAGACAAACACCCCAATTGATGATGCATACAGAACTTACTGCAGTCTTTTTCTTCTTTTTCTTGGGTTTTGGGGCTTCGCCCTCGGCAGGAGCGGCGTCCTCCTCTGCCTTGGCTTCGCCATTAGCCTCGGCTTCAGTGACCTCGCCCGGGACGGCCCTATAGCCACGCCTGCCTGGGCGTCTGCGGAAATTCCTATCTCTCCTCGCACTTTCTTTCTGATCAGCCGGCTTTGCGATTTCGACAATGATCTGGCGGCCATCGAGTTCGTTTTTGTCGAGAACGTCGACGGCCTTCTGGGCTGCTTCGGCTGTGGAGAGCGCAACAAACCCATAGCCCGCAGACCTATATCCGCGCATTATAACCTGGGCGGAGATACTGAAGCAGTGGAGGGGTGCCGTTAGTATTGACATTACGGACATGCTGTGAAAGAAGCAGAAAAAAAAGACGAGAGAAAAAAAAAACGTACATGTCGTTCTGAACGGGCTCGAAAAACGCCTTCAGCCCTTCATCCGTGGTGGAATACGCAAGATTTCCGATGAAGACCTGTATGAAGGAAATGAATACAGGATGAAGGGCAAGCAAGACAGGATAGCAAATTACCTTGAAAGAAGGAACTTCCTCGGTCTGCGTAGCCGGAGGCTCGCCTTGCTCAGTGATGGGGGCGGCGGGGGCATCAGACATTTTTATTGAATCAACGGCAGGGGTGGGGATTAGGAGATTGGTTGAGGATGGATGGACGATGACGATGATGAACCGGCTGTACTGTTGTCAAAGTTAAAGAAAGAAAAGAAAAAAAAAATTCAAAAAAGAAGCGCAGCGCCCTTATCGTTTTATTCATTGGCTCTCTTGGCGGTTTCCAATTAACTAGCCCAAAACAGGAAACTCCGCCACCACACCAATATATTGCGTTGCCTGGTTGATTACCTAAGCGACAGCTCGCGTCATGAATAAAAGTACAACCTCGACCTGTCCGTCGTGAACCAGCTCTCCTTCTCCTTCCGCCTCCTTCACTGGCCAAACGGCCTGTCACATTCTTTTATCCTCGCCTCTCCTTCCCCTTGCCATGGCTGCATCCAATTTCCTTCGCCTTTTCGCCATCTTTTCACTTGCCATCCTCAACATCTCGTTTGATGCCCTCCCTGTCAATGCTCTTGCCGTAGAGCGTGGCCATGTGGCTCGTGGTGTCAACCATGCACACGCTGGCGTCGCGAAGAAGCGTGCCGACTCCAAACAGTGCAAGCCTCGTCCGGTCACCACCACCACGCCTGCTTCTTACCCGTCATCGTCACCCACTACATCTCACCATTCCGCTGCTGACGGCCACCTGGCCTCACCCGTACCAATTTCTGAATCTTCTACACACAAGACTACCACTTCTTCTTCACCCACGCCTTCTGTTACCCCCTCACATTCCAGTGGCTCTTATAGTGGATCTAAGGTTGCTCTTGCTTGGTCCAATCACGAACAACCTGCCCTCCCCAATTTCATTACCTCTCACACGAAGCTGTGCGTGCACCTTTTCGTCCACTTTTGCGCTTCCTTGTTCAATTGACTTTATTTTTATTTTTACAGCATCTACAGTTGGTCGGTGGAAAAATATGTTGACATTTCATTGGACAAATTCCCTCAATTGGAATTTGTCCCTACGATCCATGACAGGGGAGACATTTCTAAGATGCATCTTCTAACGAAGGGATATGCCAAAAGAGTCAAAACCTTCAATGAGTATGTTTTTTCCGTACTTCACAAACTGATCACCACAGCTGATATATCCAGGCCTGAGCAACCGTCCCAAGCCAATATGAGCCCCGAAGAAGCTCATAGTCTCTGGACAGCGCACATTGAACAACTTACTCAATTGGGTTATGAACTTCTTGCCCCTTCGGTCACAACTGGTTCGGCTGGCTTCGATTGGTTGTCGAAGTTCATGGGACTCTGCAAGACATGCAGTGTTCGTTTCATGCTGATTGTCTTTGTCTGGTCCTGACGAACGGTCGTAGATCTCTGTCGTTGACATCCATTACTACGGCCTGAGCGGGCAGGACCTCATAGATCGTGTCAATCACTTCCATAGTACTTTTGGGAAGCCTATCTGGCTCTCGGAATATGGCTGTGTGGTTAGTCTCGTCCATTTTGCGTTCTTGTGAATACTGTTAATTGAACCCATTGCAGGATTACTCCGGCAAGGGCAAGGAATGCACCCAGAGCATATTTAATGACTTCTTCGCGACGACCCGGTCCTTCCTGGAAGGCGCCTCGTATATCCAGATGTATGCCTTGTTTGGTAAGGTGTCTATCCCAAGACCAACGAAATTGCACCACTGAAGTGCTTTGCAGGGTTTTTCCGTGCGGATGAGATGCCGAATAACGTTGGCAAAGTCAACAGTATGATAACGTGTTCGAATCCCTCTGTCGCCTCGACGTGCAAACCCAACGCGCTTGGGAATCAGTACCTTAATCCTTGAACTTACACTCGTCTCCCCGCTCTGAACGGCGGGATTGCTTGGATACGGATATAACTCCCTCACATGAATACCCTTAAGCGTTTGGAGCTGGTCTGCTAGCAGTCTCCGAGTGCCTTTTCTTTTATCCCCTTAGCTCGCCGGGAGCGTGTTGCTTCGTGATGTAGTACGGGATACTGCTATGATACGAATTTTTTGAGTTGCTTAGAACATTTTACGCTAGAATTTTACAAGTTGGAATGTTAACCAAGGATTTTGACTTTGTCCTCTTCAACTTGGTCATTCGGTCAATGGTCAAACACATCCCACCAACTATCAAGCAGCTGTTGACTCTTCGGAACCCGAGTGCCTTTGTTGGTCCTTCAAGCTCTTGGTTGGATCACCTCTTCGATAAGACGTATACAAATGCGCGCATGAAAGGGGCCGGGACTGGATGGCTAGTCCTTACGGTACATGCCTATGACTTCCCGTACACCATCATCTCCCTCACTGCGGACCAGACTTGTACGCTGTTGACAGCAAACATTCCTTCGTCTGTCGGCCATCTCTATCGCTTCGTAACGCGTTCCGAGACGAACGCTCAGGGCTATGTGCGCAAAGCAGCCCTCATGCGAGAAGCGGCACTGAAGAGCGCCATCTTTGTCGGCGTTCCTCGCGTGAGGCCACTCATCTCTTACCTTCTGTCATTCTCACCCCCTTTTTTTTTCGCGCCGCACTCAGACCATCGGAGCTCTCGCAGGGCTCACAAATGAACTCAATGACAACGTGAAGGCTGGCCTCCGGACCGATCCACGAAGGTGCGCTTATTAGTTGACCTGGCTCAAGTTTCGACGCCCGCCAACGAGCACGGGGGGGAACACAACCCCCCGTGGCTTTTCTCAGGACTGCCAACCCGGAAAACATCGACGCCATTATTGACCGCGGGATGGCGCTCTGGAACTCCATTTACGAGCCGCACGCCGTCAAGTTGCACGATAAACTAGCGTCATACCACCCCGACTTGATCTGTGCGTCCCCTTTCTTCCTTTCCCCCCTCCCTGGACCGATGCGGAAAGTGCACAGCGTCTCCACGCCTGCGCCCGTGCGCTCACACACACACACTTCTCCTTCCCGATCGTGATCTTCCTTTTTCATCGTTGTGTGGCTTCTGCGAGCCTCGATGGTGCCGGTGGTGGTGCTCACGGACATCATCTCCTTTCCAGCGTTCATTATCCAGTCCTACGGCTCCGTGCTGTCGCCTCTCCCCGGAGCGAATGAACAAGGCAATCTCAGCCGCGCCTTGGGGTCCGTCGTGGCCATCGCTTGTCTGCGCGCCGAAGGCCGCGTTGGGCCGCAACTCACGAGTCACGTATTTGGTTTGCTCAAGGCGCGTACGACCGAAGGTCTGAGCGAGGAAGACCGGTGGCTTGCGAGCGACGAGGGAGCAGAGTGGGTGATCCGAACCGTTGATACCCTCATGGACACGATCATCCCTGAGCGGAGGTGATCCACCTGAAGCCTAATTGAAGGCAGGCCTCGCGCCCATCACGACGAACATTTGTTTTGTTTTTTTCTTTTGAAATTGTCATTCCCACACGAGTCCCACGTCGTTCCTGAGATGGCGCATCAAGAAGCGCTTTCGAAACGTTGTACATGTGGGAGACTGAACGACCAGCACCTGATGCGTGTTCTGAACACGCTACTCCGGGCAGGCCCTGCCAGGGGTTAAACCGGAAACTCACGCGAGTGGACGTTTCTCGATGGAAGGTGATGGGAGTTGCGACTTTACATATGCAGCTAAGACACGACAACATGGAACCAAGATAAGTAATTGCCCCTACACGCGACCCGTCCACAGTTCTGTGCTTAGGCCAACCTCTTTTAAATAAGTAAAGAAGACGGTCCGATATCGAGACGATTATCAAAGGTTGAATGCCGAAGCAAATCGGTAGAGCATCGCGGTCACCGTGACCGTGTCCATGAGCGGCGGATGCATCTATTACATTCGGCCCGGGTCAGTGTTTGTTGATGGTTTGAAATTATCAGCCGGACATACCACCACGCCTGCGCCAGCGGAACGGACAAAGTGAAGCTCCGCGTAGACATCCCCAAGCCCTTGATAGCGGGTTGGCCGAGTGGGGCGAACGAAGGCGATCACGTTGTTATTAGGATCTTGTAACTGGAGGGGAGGGGGGATTGTGATCAGATGCCCCTCTCATGTGGTATTCTAGTGAGACCCACCACAATATCCTGGCAGGTAGTACTTGGTCTCCATCTGTATTGGAAACCATCGGGGCCATTGAATACTCTCGAGTTCTTTGTTCACCCCATGTCAGATGGAATATGAAATCGAGACAAGACCAAAACACGCACGGGCATTCTTGGGTCTCGGCGGACCAAGTCGGCCATAGGAACGTGGTTCTGTGTGATCAAAGGGGAGCGTAAGAAAGACGTCAAATGGGAAAGATCGTTGAAGCGAAGGTCTGACCTTCCCGATGACAGCGCGTCCGAGACCACCACCGGGGGCCCATTCTAGCTTGGCCACGCGATCCTCCTTGTTCGCACGGATCGCACGCCAAACAATGGTCGTGCTCTGTCCCTGCGCGTTGGTCTCGGTCTGGGAGGGTTGAATCAGGACCACCGGGGTGCGGCGATGCCGATAACACATACTTGGAACCGGTAGACGACGCCCCACGGACTGAAGAGTTGGCTTTGTCGGGGATCCTGAGATGTCCAGGAGAGTACATCGTTCTGGTTGCTACCCATGAATGCAGATGAGGATGGAGGTGGAGAGGACGATTACAACTTGAGTGTGGTCTGGAGAACTGGGAAGACTGGTGCTCTTCGGCAAGGCATTTTATACTTGCCCCGGGAGGGGGGCACATACTCATGGACACGGGTGATGGTGAATTGTTCGATCGAAACGTGGAAACAGTGACCGATAAAGCTGAATACAGGACTCGCAGCGTGTCGGCACGAGAAGTGGGCTGGCAGACGTGTCCAGGAGGGTCGTTCATTGGAGCAAGTCTCCCAATCCGCATTCAGGTCATGGCAAACTTGATCGGAAGGCAACACGAGGTGGCAGGTAAGCGCCGAGCTTGGGAGGCAGAATATCAACCATTACATTGGCTGCATGCAGCGTGATGTGCCCTGATTACGACAGCGGTGAGGACGACGATATTTACCAGAACAACGAAAAAAAAAATATACTGACCACGTAAAGAAGGGGGGGAAATTCACGGTGAGCTCGCCATGGCTGAGTGGGGAAAAAAGAATAAATTACTCACCGCCTAGAAAGCGACCTCTAACACGAGGCGGCGGAGGGCAAACGGATATGGTAACCTTGATGCGGGAGTCTGGCGACTGCTGCGGCTCCTTCCCCGGGTCGTGTCTCAACTCAAAGGGCGTGTAGACAGCGTGTCAACAATACCTCGAACAGCACAAAGGCGAGGCGTGATAAGGAAGATTCCTCCTGGGCACAATATGTCCAGCGCCCTCCGCCGCCGCCACTGCCACTAGTGCGGACGCAGCCGTGTAAGTTTCGATGTAGAATGGATCACCGAAAAGTCTATCCACGACTGAGAGTGTGCAAGTCCCATCAAGTCTGGAGTGATATGGTGCTCTGACCTGCGCAGCAGCCATCCGACGTGTCCGCGGCTCTTATTTCGATCTGGGGAACCAAATCGATGATCTTTCTCCAATATCAGCTCGAGGCTCTCAACACGGCATTCCGACCCGGGGTACAACGCCCTGCAATTGCGATTCTACCGAACATTCACAAGCTCCGGGATATTAAAACCCAAGATGGCCAGCGACCAGCATAAACGGCCAGGGCAGATCAACTGCAGCGGAGAATCATTCACCGGCAACCCGCGTGTTGGGTCGAGCTTCGCATCCTATCCCTGGGGCCCGGGGGATCAGCATATCCCGAGGTGGACGGGTAGAAGCGCACTCACATTCACAAAAGGAGGGAAAGAGGAGGAGCCACAAGAGCGCCCAAAGGTCACGGCACAACTTGCACGCCTAGCGTTCGAGCCGAACCGATGATGGTACTCGCAATCGCCTCAAGCCGCAGATGCCTCAGATGTTCATCGGTAGCTTTAATCTTTGCAATCTCGTACACGTGTTTGAGGCTGACAGTGCCAACTGTCTCGTGGCCTGGTCGGCCGGTTCCCTTCTCGATGCCTGCTGCCTTTTTCAGAAAATATGACACCGTTGGGGTTTTCGTGACGAAGGTGAAGGATCGATCAGGGTAGATGTTGATCACGGTAGGAATTGGGATTCCCGGAGAGATATGTGCTGTACGGGCGTTGAACTCCTTGCAAAAGTCCATTGACCTAACGCCGCGAGCGCCGAGAGCAGGACCAACAGGAGGCGTAGGTGCAGCCTTGCCTGCAGCGATGAGGAGGCGCTGTTGTTCGCAGGGTCGAGGAACTGAGATTGAATCGAAATAGGAGAAAGATGTACACGCACGACAAACTGTGGCTTTGCTGCTGCTACGGCCTTTGACATAACCGCAACCTGGTGAAAAAAAAAGAAGACAGACGCCCGAGCGCCGCTACGCTCTGGGAATGGGGATGTGGAGATCACGTGAGGGACTCGGTATGGGACGCCGCGGAGTGCCCTTGTGACTTGAGTTTTTCAGGATTTTGATTCACCGCCAGGTGTTGCCAATTGAACTATCCCGAGGGTCGGGTAAACACGCCTTGGCCTTGAGTCCCAGTCGGATCTGAACGTTAGGCTGACGACCGGTCGCTGGCTATGGCCATTTTTTTACCATCCCTGACAGCCCCCTCGGTGCGATCTTTGTCCGTCTGACATGACATCCCGTCAAAAAACTACGCGAACGACCTTGCGCCCCGACGATCTGCCATCGGGGCTCGTGTCGACCTTCGGTTCCTTTTCCCGCGTTCACTTTACTCGACGTTGGGGCACGAGGTAAAGTTTCATGTGGATATAACGCCGTTATACAGGTCAAAGGCGTGTTCGGGCGTCCCAAACGAGTCGCACTTGACCTGATTGGAAACATGTACCAGGGATCGAGCTTCGGTGCAGATGTGCGCCAAGTCCGGTCTTCGCTCTCCTCTGCTGACCTTCTAGATATTAAGATATGTGACGTAAAAGCCATGCTCCTTTTTATCAATCATGACGACGATCGCGCACGACCCACACCCACGAGAACGGGTCGAGATTTGTGGTGCGATTGGGCCCTTCGCGTGCGACACGTTCTCCTATCTACTTCCATCAACACACCAGTTTAGGTATCCGCTCGTTTCCTCTGCCCCATTCGCTCGGGTTTGCTCGAGTCTAGTCTCCTGACCGTCAGGAGCCTCCATCCGCACTCCCCGCCGCTAGGCGAGCGGCCTGCAGGTGATAGCAGACAAATGTCCGTGCTTAAATTAAATCACGCACCAGCACACACCATTGGCTCCTCTCATGGCCACCATGCATATTCGTTGTGTCGCGCTTGTTACTAAGCGATTGGGTTCCCCTGCCCGCATCAATATCCAGCCTTCGCCCCACTTTGCACACTATTTCACTGCTATCTTCTGTCGTCTTGCGGCGACACAACGCCGCAACCAAACATCGCAAGCCCCAAATCCTACGTGCCCTCGTCGTGACACAAATGAATTTTTTTGCCCTGAGCCACTCCCCCTGCACAGTCAGAGTTTGTCGTCACCTCATGTCCTGTCGGCAATTGAATCTCCAACCCCCCACCCCCCACATCGTTTTCACACCAGCCAGCGGGCGACACGCACGCCACGAGGGGTGCCAAACCTCCTTTTGTCGTCTCCGCTTGTGGGAGCCGCCGGTTTGAAATTTTGATTGTGGGCATGTTGAATACGCGTTTGACTTCCACCGACATCTCGCAAACCGTCAGAACCTCGCGGTTTCCTGTCGGATCGTGTCCTTTTTTGTTCCAGTTTGCAAGCTCCGTAACTTTTTCTGACCGCGAACCTACCATTTTGAGGGGGATCGCGTGTGCCTCCTGTCCATATATTCTCCTCCTAGCCAGGCGCCAAAACGACACGCGTCAAATGAAAGGCATAACAGGCAGTCTGCAGAAGGCGGCTTGGCTCCAGCCGGAATTTGAAAAACATCCGATCAAGTGGACGATGACCCGGAGCTCGAGTTGAGCTGCAATAGGTTACTTTACCCTTTCTAGATGCGATAACTCCCCACGCAGGAGGTGATCCACGTCAAATCTTTTCTTCTGTTCGATGTTCGGGCAAACCAACGAGTCCTATCCGAGTGTTTTCGTCGGTGGCTGGGCTCTGTCGTACCTCCATATTTGATCGGCGATCCCGCCATCCCTAGAGGCCCAGGGGAAGTGACGATCTGTCGTGTATCAGGAGGCTCCACTGTATCATCATCAGCTAAGAAGCGTACCTCTCGGAGATCACATCTCTTCACTCGGCTTGCCATAACGATCGGTCTGCCAGCACAGATCTCCAGATACAAGATAACATTTATGAAGACGTGTTGGCGCCACAATATGCAATGATGGTTAACTGGATCACTTCTTTGAGGTGCCAATGTAAACTCAGGGGAAATAAGCCAACGAACGGACGGACTTACAAGATAACATATTCGAGATGGTTCATCCGCTGCTACTATTGATGATCTTGAGTACGGGCGTCCATCTCGTCCAGGTCATAAATGAAACCGGCGGACGAGGCGCGCATGATGATCTTGCTTTAGCGGATTGTGCCATCGTGTGTCAACGCGCCGCGCACCCGCATTTCTCGTCGTTTCATTATCGATGCATCTATTCCGCGAGTCGTTGGAATCGACATCAGTGATCACAGTAACGGTCGTGCTCCCCTAAAGGATATGTACACGTTGTTCGACTCCGGTAAGGGCGTCTGAAATTAGCCCCTCTACGTGACACTGGATTTCGATAATCAGACGGCTCATCGTTTAGAGAGATGACTGGACTTGGCCAACAGTTATCACTACGAGCGCCCCTTTTGAAAGCTAGGGGTACAACTACAGTCGGAAGGCACGAGAGCTGTAGTCCTGACATATGAAATTCTTACCTGAGCTGCGGAAGGATCGTCCCTGTTGTACCATCTCGCCGCTTCCGGTGTGTGCCATACGACACTAGGACACTAAGATACATGATCAATACACCACCCCCGACATATGGTCGACTGGAACAGGACTCGTTGCCTGCTTAGATTCAATTGGTGGCATCTAGTAGGGAAAAAGTTGTTCCACCGCTCACACGATAGGCACTTGGGGCGACTTTCGGTCCAGCATGGTTTCGAAATCTGAAGGCTGTTACTAGTATGCATATGATCACTCCAGACATACCACGCTAGTGCGGCCTTCTCTCTCCTTCGTGTAACAGAAGCGCCTTGTTCATTGCCGAGGGTTCTAAGACCGTCAAGAGCTTTCCCTGGATAAGGGCTCTTCACCACGGAGGCCACCATGTGGAATTGATAAATGAACTCTAGGGATGTGACGAGCCGCCGCATGGGCTTTTGCTTTGTCGTATACGGTTCCGCTGTCATATCATTCTCGAGGTTCTGAACGTTTTGGAGTTTCTTGTGGCGAGGATGGAACGACAGTGCCGGGTTGAGGCCGTCTGTGACGATACGAAGGAATAAAATGTTCGTAATATTTACACTCACTTTCCAAAGATCGATCCCGATGACAGCGGCTTTTTAATCCCGGAGTCCCCAATAGAAGAGTTACGAACCAAACGAGGCGCGGCTTTTGCACAAAGGAAATCGCTACGGTTCCCATAGTTCGCTCCTCTAACCTGTTGGTGATGGTGAACGAAATCCCTATCAGCCATCCAGCTGTAGGGTCGAGTCCGAGGAAACCTTCCAATGTTCCACATGCCAGTGACCTGGACACATCAAGACGCGGCATTCTCAGGGGTGGATGTCTGGACTCGTCCTAACAGTGGCAATCACAATTTGCGGCGTGTCAATCACTCTGCATCGCCCCGGGCCTCTCTACCACCAGTAGTGGCGTCGAAGTTCTCTTCATCCAGCTCTAGTTCGCCGGTGAAAGTTACACCAACCATAGCGGCTAGCTCCCAACTCCCTGCCCTCATCTCACATTCGTCGAAGTGGTGGCCAAGTTATCGAACATTCAAGGGTCCCCGGGCCCCATCAACACTCAACTCAGGCCAGAGCAGTCGGGATCCCCCCGGACGATTCACAAATGCCCCCAATTGTATTCCACCTTATCTCCTCACGCATGGATACCGTCACCCAGCCAGATGGAACATCCCAACTTCTTCGTATAGCGCTGGAAATACTCCCATCCTCAAGAGATTCCTTGCAGTTTCACGCACGTCTTAATAGGGTATCCCACTAGGACTACCTCTCAAGGCACTTTCGCCAGACTTCCTCTCAAACTTATACACCCCGAATTTCTCCCTCCGACCAACATGCCATGGGTACCTCTGTTTGGTAAGAATCGTGACGCCCCGGGCAGCAATGTTCGACGGTGGTTTCAGATATCGCACGGGAATGAGATATCCCCGGGTAACGTTCACTCCGATGATTGCTTTGTATTCCTATCTGGATCACTGACTCTTCCCGACATTACGATCTATAGCGAGTCGGTTTGCACTTGGACTGTACCTTCGGGAACATCAAATGTTTCTGGCGCCAGACTGGGCCCACTCTACTCCCAGCTTAGAGCCGCGGGACCTATGGCATCACCGGGAAGAAACAGTTGAGGTGAGATGTTCGGTGCTTCTATACGTGATCTCGCGACTCACGTCACTGGAACAGCGCCTTGTTTAATCTCGACAAGTGGACTTTCGTTCCCTTCTGTCAGAGATGACGAACGCCATCCTATAACTAACATAAGGAAAGCCTTAGATATGGCTGCCTGGTCCCCAGGACCGGGGGGATGGCCGGTTTACCCGAGTTAATCGCCATACACCAAGATAAAATATCACTGTTCGTAATCCATTCGTCCGCGACTTGAAGTGTGTATTTCCACAGAGAACGCTGCGAACTTGCGTGACACAAGCACAATCTCGTTTATCGGAGTGAATTGCTTCCGCAACGGCGACCGCCATCACCCCGACCCAACCCTCGGATGAATTGATGAATGATGCATGGTTGATACTGCTGTTCTCCAGCTGGTATGTCAAGGCGTTCAAGCTCGAAGCAAGCGAGGGTAAACACTCTTTCGCGGTTCACTACATCCAGTGCCAGTGAAACACGGTCCATTTCAAGTGTTTCCCCCACCTTGGGGGAGAGTTGTCAGGAGACAGGGGGGCAGTAAAGCACGACCTGTGCAACGATCGACTACCCCCAGCTACCTCCCCACACGGCTTTCACGGAGGTCCCCACATCTGGTCGGTTTTAGTCGATCTGATCGTGCATTCGCCAGGGAGTCATTGGTATCCCCTCTCCGGAACAAACCAGAAATGAATGTCGACCGTGTAGTCAATCAGAGTATTTGTCTTTAAGGTGGGTCGTGTCCTCGTCGAGGACACCCGAACTCCGCTTTTCATATACGCACCACGCCGTTTCCACACTGCGATTCTAGTGTGCCGTCTCTCTGATCTTATTTATTTGTGATAGGGTGATCCAACTGTATTGCAGGATGCACACATTATGAGCCACTGGAGGGGGTTACTGCGATGGGTACCGGAGGCGCTAGACCAAAACCAAAAGCCCCGATTTTGTCTTTCCAGCGCCATTAAGGAGCGCGTTAAAAGTTCCGTCTATATGCAATTGGACGCGGAGGGATCTATATCATCGAAATAATCATGTGCGCATCATCGCCGATTCGCTCGGCCGAATCACCCTCTAAACGCAAAAGATCCATCCGAAATGCGTCTCGGATTCTCGTTGCCTTCTGGAGTGCTGTAGTGGCGTCACAGGTTGATGTTGCGTGTTTTAATAGGAGACTTATGCTCGAAAGAGTCTGTACTGGTGTGGCGAACGGAACATCAGACGGTGGTGCCAGTCTAGAATTGGAGCAGTCGTCATTCGGCGATTGTACGCACAGATTGTTTGGCGTTTGTCGGCATGGCATCCACGTTGGGCCTGCCTCATTCAGTCAACGATGCACATGCATGTGAACCATCTACCGGCTCCATACGGCCCGGTCTCATCTCACCAACGCCAGCGTTTGCGTTTCTCAATCACTTGCCTTGGCCCTTGCTCCTCCAAGTTTTTCCCCAGTTCCTAAAGTATAGTCCCACTCAAAGAAAATCAATGAGTTCGGACGGACGCTCTCGCCGGCGCGAGCGGGTGGAGGAAGCTTATCAACTCCAGGTCAAAGCCGGACTGATGGCACGTCACATTCCTTTGACCGACCCGCACGACAAATCTACCGTGTCTTTCATTGGCATTCATGTATCAGCGTGCACAGGGAGCGGCGCAATATGGCGCCTTTGGCCTCGGCTCTGCAATTTTCGCGCATCGTACCTGGCCTGCTTTCCAGTCAGTTTCCGCCAACATCGTTTGTGATTGACCAATCACCTCGTCCTCGCCCAGACGTCAGACCCTCCCATTCAAGGGGTTTCTCGTATCCATAAGTTAGCCTCCGCGTACAGTGAGCTCTCCTGCTTCTCGCCCTAATCCTCTTTCTTTCCTAGTCACCATTTATGGCCTCATTTCTGGTGCCGATGCCGCGTTGCTCTCTCATGAGAGCCAGCAGCGCATGACCGAGAACGACCTGCGGCGGGAGGCACGCATTGACCTTGCGCGTCGTGGGCTTGTTGCCACCGAGTCACAGATCATGAAATGGAAGGACGAACACAAGCGGGGAAGGTTCCCGGCGAATCCCCAAGCTCGTACATGAAATAGATGCAATTATGATATTGTTGAAGTCGTGGCTTGCAATTCTACTCTACACAGCGTGTACGCTCTCGTGAGGACTAATGATACCTGATACCTAACGATTGGGAGAATGATGTTCATGAATGATTGACCGACAAAAATGCTTGGTAGCAGACTAGTGTCCAATTGTTGACAGTGGATTCGTAAAACACAAGACGTGGTGTCGGTGGGTCTAGTGAGCAGCTTGGTGGTATGACGTGGGTTGAAAGGAATCAGTGATCTGAGTGGGCGGACGTGGAGGAGGTCCAGGGTAGAATGGCTGCTGCCCTCTCTGCGTCACCGCAGACGGAGAGGAGGTCAAGTACTGCTGCTGAGACTGAGGGCTAGGGACTTGTGCCGGTGGCATAGGCAGTTGAGGCAGCGGCAACTGTTGGTAAGACCCCGTCGGCGGCAGCGATGGTGGAGGCGGTAATGGCAGACTTGGCCTGCCGGAGACCGATCTCGGATGTCCCGTCCGTAGGGGTATGGGCGACGGCGGCAGTGAGTTACTTGGTTGCGCCGTCCCGTCAGGTATACGCAAGTTAGGTGACTGGTGTGAGGGAGACGGTTGGGGTGATGGAGTAGAGGTATAACGATAAGACGAGCTTGCAGGAACAATAGCACTCATAGGGTTTGGGGGTGTATGGAACCCAGGCCCAAGACCCGGGGGTCCAGGGGGAACAGGGAGTGGATTGTGCTGGATAGGCGGGGGTGCGCGTTCGGGAGTGACTGGCGGCACCTGGTTGTGTCCGTATGGCAAGGGAAGTGCTCCGATCGCGTGAGGGTAAGCTTGATTCGCAGATATCGAGGCAGAGGACAAAACCAGTTGTCCAGTCTGCTGGGGTTGGGGAGGCAGTGGCCGCGACCCTGGAACGTGGTTCGATACCACACGGCTCATGACTTGTGGTACAGGAGCAGAGGAAGAAACGTATTCATGCGGTTGGTTAGAACCTGGCTGTACGAGACCCGGGTGGACCTGAGGTGGTGCTGATTGCGGAGGGGTGGGAATCGCTGGCAAAGGCGGCGTAGGAAGATGCGTCGATGGTGGTGCTGAAACTGGGGCGTTGTATCCTGCTTGTAGAACATACATAGGTTGTGGTTGTTGTGGAGAATTTGTTGACAGAAAAGAACCAGTGGAGGTTGATGCAGTTGAGAGTGTGGGAGCTGGAGAAACTGATGGGCCTGATGTGAAGCTCGCCGGAGCGGGTGTATGAGTTGGGGAGGAAGAATATCCGGGCACAGTGAGGTTTGCGTTTGTTGGTGGTGGTGCCAGGCCTGATGGTTCCGATCCATAAGAGGCCAGGGTACGAGACGAACGTGAAGTCGATTCAAACGTCGATGAAACCGGTATGAATCCAGAGGATGCAGCGGGCATGCTGTATCGCGGTCCGTGACGGGAGGGTGCATGATACGAGGACCTCGAAGGAGGGGGCGCGGGCTCATAGGCAGGTTGGTACTGCTGGATCTCATATGATTGGCTGCTCGCAAGTGAGTATCGGTGAGGTCGCTGCCCTATGGGTGTTACAGCTCTGTGGGTGAAGGTAGAAGTTGAGGTGTCATGGGCTGAGCTTTCCGACACTGGGAAGGGTAGAGAGGATGAGGACGACGTAGCAGAGTGCCCTGACGTCGATACTGATCGCGTTGAAAAGCTTGACGGCATTGGCTGGGTTCCAGATGATAAGCCAAGGGCAGGGGACACGATGAACAAAGGATATTCTCACCGGAAACGTGTCCCGTCTTCTCGGATCTAACACCGTCAACTCGCCCATGTCGTTGACCAATTGCTCCGTAGAAGCGCTTTGCTGCGCGCGCCCTCGCACTGTTTGCTCGTAGTCAGGCTTGTACAAATCAAGCCCCATGGACGAGTTTGATGGGAGCAATGACGAAGAAAACGAATCTCGACGGTGGTCATCACTTGAGCTACTGCTGCCATGTTGAACATGCCTGGGAGATCCCTCTGATGGAACAAAGACGCCAGGGCCACCATACTGTGGGTTCGCCTTGGCAAACTTTGGCACGGATTTCTTTTCGGGACGTGGCTCCTAGAGAGACTGGCAATCAGTGGGGAGATCGATGTATCATGGACCAAACGTAACGCACGTTCGACCAAAATGTGAGCTCTAGATAGACCTCGCCCGAGTATTTGCCCTTGTGAAGTAGCGTGAACCATTCTGAGAATAGTGTGAGCAAGCAGACAATTGGACAGACAATGAAGATGTACCATCTGTTTCACCCTTGGTTAAAACTTCATTGAGGTCTACCGTAGTCTCCCCAATGAGGTCTGGTTCCTTGTCGGCCGCAAAACAAGCAAGAGCCATCTTTTTTCCTCCTTGAATTCTCGTGGGACTGCGACTGGCCTTCGGGGGTAAAGGTGGAGGCGTCCCATCCTCCGAGAAGTTGAGAGCGTCAGAGTCCTCATAAATCGTAAATCGAATTTCTTCATCCCATTCTGGGTGCTGGCCGCCACGCTTGATGATCCTGGTCTTGCGTGTCTCGCCATTGAGCACAACCACACAATACGGATCTTGCTTCCCAAATTGCCTCTTGTTTGGCAAATTGCGCTGAAGCAGGCAAAGCCGTCAAGGAATTGTAAGGGCATCTATCTTGGACATTTCAACGACGTACTGCTTTCAAGATGACGACTATGAGCGTTCCGATGTTGCGAGCCGTCGTGGCCATTCTAGTTGTAGCTTGGTAAAAACCGAATGTTCGGGTGGTCAGGACTACTAGTCAGTCGCAGGTGAAAGACACTAGCTAGCACATCAGGGTTGGAGTCGTACTTTACAGTAACAACACAACCCAGTCAACTTAACTAAAATTAAGCTATTTATCGTCAAAAAAATAATTTTCATTATATTCACAATCAGATGATGAACGTTGATCATATCATCCAACGTCCATCAACGTTATATCGACCACAACTTACAATATGCGGAGGGTGGTTAATTTCGGACTCAGGCACTTTGTGGTGTAGGCAGTGGGTTCCTCAAAATTTAATTGAACCTTATTGTAGTAGCAAAATGTTACCTGTCAAAGCGTGTATCCTTTGACAGGGATCAAGGCCCTATGTATCTCCCTCTTTTCCTTGTTTAAACTCAACAGAAAAACATAAAGGCCCGAAATATTGATGTCATGTCGTCTTCTCGTGGGCAAGAAACAGCTTGTAGGTGACAAGAAAAAGCATACTGCATATGGTCGGAGACAGCAGATCATCTGTAGGGCCACATGTACCTGATTTACTCCTAGCATGTGACAGCAGGATTGGCCAACGAGGGGAGGCAAACGTGATGCAAATTTGGTCAAGGTGCGATCGATTATCTAGTCTACGAGTCGCCATTCAGTGACCCGTATGCTCTAATCCTCGGTCACAGTCCAGACAAACCGTACAGTCTATCGTTCATGATCAGGAACGATGGCCGCCAGACTCGTACTGAGCTACAGACGAAGAGGGCTCTAAAATATGGTCGTGAAGTGCCGTGCGTTGAAAGGCGGGAAGGGACTCCTGGTGTGGTATGCAACCAATACTGCGCCCATTGCAGGCAAATGTTGGAGATGTAGTTGGACGCACGATAGCCCGGTAGACGCCTGCGTTCGATGGAATATAAATTCAAGCCACCAACCGTCACCCCCAGTACAAGAAATATAGGCTAAGTAAAAAACCATAGGCAACGATGGGGTATCGAGTAACATAAAAACATAAGAGGCCAGTATCAGTACAGCTTGAAACGAAAAGGCTACTGGTAGAGTACGGCGACCTCGACGATGCTTACAATACGTACTACAATTGTTGGGGCGTAGAGGAAGAGAAACGGTCCACGAATTCAACCATAACCCCCATCTGCCGGAGTTGGTGGTACAACTAGTCGAAGGGGTCCTCCCTCAAACTGAAGAATCATCCGTCATCTTCGGCGACCTAGAAGGTTCGGCTTCACGGGTGGGAGTGGGAAGCTGGTGTGTACTATCTTCCTCGGTTTCGCCGGAGGCGACAGGTAAGGAAAGCGGGGAAGCCGAGCCACTACGCAGCGAGCTTGGCCGATCTGTGCCGTCTCCGGATGGAGTAGAAGGCCCCAAATGGTCTTCGTTTGAACGGGCATCAACCAACAATGATTCGTCATCCGCATTACCGGGAACTTCCATACTCAGCTGCCCAGTCTTGATGCTTAGTGACCGAAAGCTCTTTTCTTCTTTGATCGGGGCGGGTGTTCCAGAGCCTGACCCAGTTGTTGTGCCGTTCCCAAGACGTGCACTCCAACCGCTTGCCTCGCTTTCCCAACTACCTCTCCTTGAACTCCTAGGCCTGAGTGCGCGAACGCTGGCATCGAAGTCTCGGTCACCTTCCACATCCAGGTCATCCCCGATAATATGACTCGAACGATCCTCGGCACCCATCCGGCTCCCACCAAACTGGGAAAAGTGTGAGAATGACGTGGCATCATTAGTACCTCCCGAGACGCCTATTCGCGCGCCAGGAATGCCGAATGCCGAAGAAGCGAGGGTAAGCATTGATGCATTATCAAGGGGGGGAGACGAAGGGCGAGGGTTATTGCGGGGGTGATGAGTGGTGTGCTGAGGTGCTTGAACGGGATGCACGTCGAGCCGTGCAGATGTTGAGAATGAGGAAGCCGGTGAAGGGGGAAGGGCGAAAAATGATATGGAACCGCCCAAAGGGCCACCTGGATTTGGGTATAAATGAGCGGGGATTCTGGGGCCCGTCAAGGGAGTAGGAGGAGCTTGTGCGATGTGGGCCATTCCGCCAGTCAAATCCACACTCAATAAAGTTGTGGGTTTAGTGCTAGCTGCCATACTTGCAAAGGTTCGAGGATTTGAGAGATAAGAGGAAGAAGAGCGAGAGGGTGATGGCGAAGGAGGAGAACTGGGGGGGAGTGGTCGAAGAGATGCATCTTCATCGGCTTCAAGATTGCTAGTCGGAGACCACATCGAGTCGCGGGCATAAGAAGAACGGTATGTAGAGACGTCTCCGCGCACCTCCGTGTCGTCTAGGACACTTGTCGCATCGTTAATGGTCCCTGGAACGCCTGCCGACCTCGAAGGAAGAGTGAGGGGGGTAACCTGGCTGAGCCTCCTGATGTCGGGCTCTGTGCTCAATCGTCCACGTGAAGGGGTCGACTGAACGCGACTCAGTTCCCTGGAGCCATCCGTATGTCCGGGCCGCCGTTTTTCCCTCGTCGATGTGCCATGGTCACCGTTAACCACTCGTCCATGTGCGAGTGCGACATCAGATGCGCGACGGGTCCTGACCGTCCCTCCAAGCTTCCGCTGGAACCAGTCAAGGATGGGTTTGCTAGAGCGACGCCCCAACTTCTTGAGCTGCGGATGTCCTTGAACAGGGGGATTCTGAGGCCTGATCTCGCCGAGAGGGGCACGTTTGGTGGGTAAAGAGGGGTCCTTTTTCGAATTGCCTTTGGGCATGGTGGATGAATTGCTGGCAGGGGGTTTTGATTTCACAGGGGCGGATGCACGAGATCTATGAGAATTCTCGGGGGACATCGTGCTTAGCGGAACAGACATTTCGAAGGGAAGGGAGAAGGAGCGAGGTAACAATGCGGTTAACTCGGACAAACGCGCAAACGGGCGAAAGTGCCCAAGGACCGTGAGAAATTACGTCTCCATTGTCCGCACCGCACACATGATAACAACTGTCAATCATCATCAACTATTACTACCCCGTCCTTAACGCGTCTCTACAGTCGGCGCAGGACGGCGTCTACAACCTCATCCGTTTTGCTTTTGCCCCCGAGATCTGGGGTAAGAACCTGTCCTTCTCTGATGACATGATTCACTGCCGCGTCAATACGGTCAGCGGCATCTTGGTATCTAAGGTGACGGAGCATCAATGCGGCCGATCTTATCGCGGCGAGAGGGTTCGCGATTCCCTGGCCTTCGATGTCAGGAGCGGAGCCGTGCACACTGCGAAATGCGGCAATAAGAAGTCTGTAAGTAGCATGGAATTGTGAAGGGACATACGGCTCGCCCATAACGAAGGAATCACCCGCGTTTACGGATGGCACCAGACCCAATGAGCCCACGAGCGCCGCTGCGGCGTCCCTAGAAGGCCGGTAAAAAAGCACCGGTTAGGTAACGTCGGCCAACAGGACTCACGACAGGATATCGCCATAAAGGTTGGGCGCAACCATCACATCATATATCCTGTCAACTTGCATGTGAATCGGTGGTCATTGCGGGAGTTATAAAACCTACTCTGGTTCACGGAAGAGCCTGCAAGGATGCCATGAGTATTTTTACGAAACGTACGGAAGCGTGAATCGAACCGGTAAACGGCACTGTCGACTATTTGTTCGGTAATAGTCACGCCATCGAAGCGACCTGCAACTCCAGGAAGTTTTGGCACTGCCCTAACGGTCTCTCTGAACAACCCGTCCGTGATAGAAAGTACGTTGGACTTGTGTATAATGGTGACTTGCTGCGATGCACAGAAATAAGGAAGGATCGTTCATGAAAAACGAGGCGAGGTGTACCTTTCGCGGTCGGGCTAATGCAAGTTCGAACGCCATTTTACCTATTCGTTCTGATGCACGTTCCGTGATGAGGCGCGTCGCGCGCGCTTCTTTTCCGAACTTGCCCTGTGTCAGGGTTTCTTGTTTCACGTACTGCACAGATGCTCGCAAGCAGTCGGCAAGGATTCTGGCATGATGCGCACCAAGCACTCTGTGTTTTCCCGTACTACAATCAAATCAACTGCCGACTTTCCTTCGGGCTCCGAGGATACCTGAAAGAAAAAAACGGTCCATCATTCATTCCTATAGTCAGACGACCTCTTGAGAACGTACAGATACAACAGGTCGAATATTGGCATAAAGGTCGAGCTCTTTGCGGAGCGCAACTATCGGTGAGCTGTATCCAGCAACCTTCCGGGACGGAGAGCTGCCAGCATGTAAGTATAGGCATAAGTAAGCACGTAAGTGCATACCTGACAGCTCCGAACAATGCTGCGTCGCATCCCATCTTTAAAACCCTGCAAGTGTGGTCATTCATAAGCTCGTTGACAAGTTCTCCTATCGGGATCGCACTTACTCGACGGTCTCTCTAGGCAGGGCAGTTCCCGTCCTTGTGAACAGATCAAACCCAGCTAGCAGGTCATGGAACTCGAGCTTGGGGAGATCAGATCCCAAAGCTTCCAATGTTCTACGTGCGGCCTAATGAGGCGTAAACGCACCGTGACTAAATTGACCAAAATGTACATTCGATAGTTTTTTACACTTACTGGGATAACCTCCCTACCGATCCCATCTGCAGGAATCAAGCCGATTCTGAGCGATTTTCGAGCTGCCGTAGCAAAAGGACGAAAAGCCATGGTTCATCATGTCGTCCGCACGTTTCGACTGTCAAAACTGTCGAAGCGAAGCGAAAAAGTCGCGTGACTTCGCGACAATTACGGCAACGTGACCTTTACCCGCTAATTTCGTTAAACGCGTCGCGACGCGTCGAGCTCCCCGTTGACCGTCGCCGCTGCGGGCGAACCTCCTTCATCCTTCGCAACCGCGTCAGAGAGCCATGCTGCCTACCCCAAATACGTCCCCACAACGAGAGGTTCTGCTAAACTGCACGAATGTCACCTCAGAACCCTTCCATAGCGTCCATAAATTGCTCACACCCCCGTCTCATGGTCTCGTCAAGCGGTCGCGCCCCGCCAACGACGGCGGTGCACGTCCCAAACGACTGAAATTCACCATAGGAGAATCCCGTACCGGAGAGGAAGACGAGGAAGAGAATGGCGTCGACAGCTACGAGAGCGAAGAGGACAGTAGCACTGCGTTGTGCAACGTTCGCCGAAAACGTACAATCTTTCATGCCAGAAATGCTCTGGCAATGTCGCGTCCCGGCACGACTTGCCGCCCCTTACCCTGTAAGCCCAGTTTTATCATGGCATCGTTTTTGTCGTTGACAGACCGCAGTACCGACCCGCTCACTACTCCGCGCCTATGTATCATCTCACAAGACCGATGTGTTCACATGCAATTCGGACCAGATCGATTCATTCTTTACACCGCCGTACGCCTGCGCATTCACCAACGGTACGTCCCTCCTTTACGGAGCACAAGTGTATCAACCACAGGACTGATTGCCGTTAGCCGCGAAACGTGGTTCTGTCCCCCTCCTGGCCGTCGCCACCGAACAGGGCAAAGTGTACATTTGGGACACGTCGAAGCGAGAAGAGTTGGGGCGAGGTCAGTAAAACACCGATTCGCACTCCCGAGCCAGTTTTTTTTTACCGCTTCGTCTGCCAGAACCGAATCGGGTAGACCTGGACATTCACGACAACGGGATATTCGATCTTCGATGGTCCCCCGATGACACGGCCTTGGCCACCTGCTCTGGGGACCACACCGCTCGCATCACGGACATCGCCACCGGCAAGACGACGGATCTATTACGCGGGCACACCAGCACCGTAAAGACGGTGGTGTGGGACCCACAGAACGCCAGTCTGCTCAGTACTGGGGGCCGCGATGGTGGCATCCGCGTTTGGGATTTGCGCATCGCAGAGAGAACTTCGTACGGCATGACCTCTCACGCACCGGTGATCGTTATCGATGGTGCACACGAAGAGGACAAACAGCCGAACAGAGGAGGCAGACGGAAGGTCGCTCCCAGCGCACGAACGGTCACCAGTCTCGTGTACCCCGATGGCCAATCAGATAGACTCATATCCAGCGGGTCATTTGATGGGTGAGTTCCCACCGTCGTCAGATAGGTCGTGATTTCTAACCCCCAGGAAGCATGTTGCGTCTCTGGGACCTGCGGCGGCTGACTCCAGCTACCAAAGCCAAATCGCAGAAGAAGCAAGCAGCCCTACCGGTGGCCGTGTCTGCGTTCGATCCGAGCACCGTCGAAGGCGGAAGGCGGGCGCGAGGACTGACCTCAGTCGTAGCGGGAAGGGGCCCCACCAATGGTATTCTCTTTGGGTTGGGTGTGGACTCGCGTGTACACACCTACGCCGCATCCACGCTCCTTCCACTGTCGCAAAAAGGGACACTGAAGCACCCAAATATGAACACCAACTCCTTCTGGGTTCGCCTGGCGCTCTCCCCAGATGGGAGGTCCCTTGCCAGTGGAAGTTCGGGGACAGAAAAGGGGTCTTCAGCATTTCTATTCGACGTGTCTCAGACAGCACGCGCGGTCCCAGCAATATGGCCAGACACGGCTGGTGTTGAACTGCCCGGACAGAAAGGCGAAGTTGGCGGTGTGGATTGGGCCCAGGATATGCTGGCGACATGCTCGGATGACGGGGTTGTTCGAGTGTGGAGATTTAATCCGGAAGTTCGCCAACAATGTGACATGGATGCCGAAACTCGATGGACTTGGACTTGGGGCGTTGATAATTTGTAGCATTCTAGTCCTACGTGCGCTGCCAACCAGTGACTGGAGATTTTGAAACAAGCAAACGACAAATAAAACCCATGTATTACAATGACCGTTTCCACGATGATTAGGTTAGATATGATAAGAGCATGGGGAAATGATCAACCACTATGGTCCTATTTTTTTTGTATTGCATTGACGAGCCTGAAAGCTAATTGGTGATCAAGGCCTTCATATATTACTTGTGACGCACCAGTCAAGTCCATCCTCTATGCCCTCGCCCTTGATGGCGCAGCTGCCCCGTACGCTCCAATCACGGCCTTTCTCGCCACCGGCCAGTCCCAGCTGCTCGCTTATCTCCTCCGGCTTAAGTGCGCCTTCTATATCTTGCTTGTTGCAGAATACCAGTAAAGGCACACCGGCAAGTTCTTCCTCCGATAACATCGTCAACAGCTCTGACCGGGATGTTCGTAGCCGGGACGTGTCAGAGGAATCTATCACGTAAATGATGGCCGAAGTATTTGGGAAGTAACATCGCCAGTACGGCCTAGACAGTGTGTGAGATGTGGGTGGGAAGAGGACTGGGCCGACCCACCGTATACTTGATTGGCCGCCTAAATCCCACACCTGGAACTTGATGTTCTTATACTGGCGAGGGTCGCGTGAGGTAAAGGAGAGAGATCATATCCTGTGTGTAATGAAAATACCTGAACCGTCTCCACATTGAAGCCGATTGCTGAAGAATTGGATCAGCTTTTCCAGATCACGCGGCAGCCAAAAGAGATATTTGCTCACTTGGTATTGTCGAAACGACTTCGCCAATCTTCGAAGTAAAGCAAGATTAAGGGAGAAAACCATACGAATTGACGTGGCATTACCTGTAGCCTATACAAGATTGTTGTCTGCAAGACGCAGACGTCCCCATACTCGATACGCTGTTTGAACCATAGCAAGTGTTCCGCTTACCTTTCCGGCAGAATCTAAACCTAACATGAGGATTCGTACATCCTTGTCTTTGCTCCAGTTTATGAGCGATGAGAGAGAGCCGAGAAGCGATGAAAGCGAGAGGCCCATTCGAGAGGTGGAAGAGACGGTTTGGATTTAAGGTGTTTATAATTAGAATTAGTAACGTGCGACACGACATTCTACCTCGCCAAGGCCCACACGTGATCGAACCAAGACAATCCAGCGAGTCTCGGCCTCAACTCGCGATCCAAGGCGATTTCTCTTGTCGGGCCACGCATCAGTGCGTTGACCCATGCACGTTCACACGAAAAGATGGCCTTTAATAATAGCATTCAACAACGTAGCAAGAACTCTCTCTGCTCACGAGGTTTGACTTGGAACCAAACTACTATAGCAACATGTATTTCAACGCCGCCAGCAGACTCTGGCCTACTAGTTACATGTCTACATGCTGGGCCGAGCAAAGAAAACCAAAATTCGTATGAGGGATTGTATGAAAATTTGGCACACGGCAGGACAGCACAAACATCCTCCTCGTGGCCACAGCCGGTAACGAAGACCTAAGCTGTTGCGGTCAAAGGCACCGCAGTAGGGATTTCGAGAGGACGGCGTCCGGCTGCACCCGTCCTCATGCGGAGACCGGAATTACCAGGAGGAACTGCAGGGGATGAAAAGACGTTCCCAGTCGAGACAGGCCCAAGCAACCCTTCGAACTGCTGCCTGGCCACATCCATCGCATGCTGGTCCACTCTGCGTGTTTCACCAGCGCGCCTGGTCCTAGGAGTAACCGCAGTGGGACCCGTCAGACCGAGTTGTTCATCGTTCCAAACGGGTTTGACCGTCTCCTTCACTTCGCTGCCAACCCCACAGCGACCCCCAATGGCGGCCCAGTCTGTCTCTCGCTTGATGGAGAGAACGGTGAACGTTTCATCAAGTGCAGCGACAACACGACTAAGCTGCTCAAGGGTGTGGCCGGGTGTAATAGTGAATCGGAGACGTTCCTCGCCACGAGCGACAGTGGGGTAGTTGATGGCTTGGACGTATATACCATGCTTCTCGAGAAGGTAGTCGGATGCCTGTTTGGCCTGGGCAGCATCACCAATCAAGACGGGTACAATATGGCTGGGACCGGGTACGACGGGGATACCACGCTCGGCAAAGCGCTTCTTTACCTCGCGGACGTTCCATTGCATGAGTTGGCGGTCACCATTGTACGTTTTCTGATAGACAACCGAAGCGTGGGCACCAGCGACCGTGACGGGAGGGAGAGAAGTCGTGAAGATAAACCCTGGGGCATAAGACCGGACCATGTCGATGAGTTTGGCAGAAGCGGCAACATAACCGCCGACCGCGCCGTACGCTTTACCAAGAGTGCCTATAAAAAAACCGATAAGTGATTTGGCGCGTGTATGGGAATACACGAACGTCATACCTGTGATGATGTCCACGCGATCCATGATCGTGCCAGGGATGGGATCTGCCGATTGACCGGCAGCCTTATGGACGTCATAATCAAGATGTTCTGCGACACCGGCACCTCGGGGTCCGTACAATCCAACAGCGTGAACCTGCGCAAATATTGATGTGGGTCACGGAAGATGGCGCGCAATATTTGCAGTACATACCTCATCCAAGAAGGTGATTGCGCCGTACTTGTCAGCCAAATCGCAAATTTCCTTGATGGGTCCGACGCTTCCGCACATGGAATAGACGCTTTCAAACGCAATAATTTTGGGCGTTTCCTTCGGCCACTCCCTCAGTTTGTTCTCGAGATCGATAAGGTCACTGTGTTTCCAAATGACCTTCTTAGCGCCCGAATGACGAATGCCCTGGATCATGGACGCGTGATTGGAAGAATCGGAGAAATATACGCAGCCCGGCAACTTTGAACCAAGCGTAGAGAGTGTGGCATCGTTCGCCACGTAGCAAGAGGAAAACACGAGCGCTGCTGGTTTGCGATGAAGGGCGGCCAGTTCTTTCTCGAGGTTAAGGTGCCAAGAACCGTTACCGGCAATGTTGCGCGTGCCACCTGCACCGTGACCATATTTATCCAAAGCACGACTGGGCGTTCGGGTAATGAGACACGTCCATGAAAGGAAACGAAGGAAGGTGATACTCACTGCATTGTTTCAAGCACAACGGGGTTGTTCCCCATCCCAAGGTAGTCATTGGCGCACCAGACCTCCACCTCGGTCTTGGTGTCCGCCGTATGGGCGACAGGGAACTTGTTCGCAAGCCTGTTGATGGTGTTGAAGTAACGGTAAGACTTGTCGTCGTGCTTCTTCTGCAGCTCATCGGTACAGAACTTCTCGTAGTCGAATTTGCCCGCGTGGGCGGGGCATTGCTTCAAGCCGGCGGAAGACGTCCCTTGAGTGAGTCCGGCAGTGGCGGCGTGGTGAGCCGCATCCTTGGCAGCCTTGATGTCGTCGCTGCGTTTCTTTGCGGCGGCCAACTGTTCCGCCGTCCGGGCAGCCTCAAGGGCCTTGCTTGCGTGGGGACACTTCTCGATGCCTCCCATGGTGACGTCGACACCCTTGTCCTGGTGGATCTTGACAACGTCGACGCCCTGTGCGAGACTGGCAAAGTTCTGAACGAGCTGGCCCGAACGTTTGGCGAGAGCAGCGCCCATGACGGGACATTCCGTGGCCTTCTCCGTGAGCTTGGTGAGAAGTGGGAAACGAGGGGAGGCAGAGGTGCACAAAGTCCGGAGAGAGGTAGTTTTCGTACGACTCAAGTAGGGGCAAGAGGCGGCGATTTTTGTAAGCGATGAAAGCTTGTCCATTGTTGCTGGGACCGGGGATGGGAAAAGTTTGTCGAGCAGGACGAGAGGGGGTCCGTGTTTTAAAACCTGTTTCATTGTATTGGACCATGCAAATTTGGAATTACGGGCAGTCTGATTGGCTATTCACTCATAAGCTACAACAGGCTCAGACAGCTTTCAATCACGTCCACCGCATGCGATACCTCCTCCTCACTAACGTTCAGACTGGGCACCATTCTCACACAGTCTGACCCGGCCGTTAACAGTAATACGCCCCGTTCCCTCGCGAGCTCGACCACTCGCTGGGCATGACCCTCACGTTGAAGGACCAGGCCGATGATCAAGCCGCGACCCCGAATCGGTCCGACCAAATCCGGGAACCATCCCGAAAGCTTTTCGAGCCGGCGAACGAGATGCGCCGACGTCCCCTTCAGATGAGAAACGAACTCACGGTGGCTCAATCGGTCCAACACGTGTAATCCGATGGAACATGCGAGCGGCGAGCCTCCAAATGTTGTCCCGTGCGTACCTGTGCCGAAACATCACCATCATCATCATCAAATCGATGCATCAATGCATCACAGAAACACACGTACCCGCCGTCATCGTTTTCGCTATAACGTCTCGCATCAGCACAGCGCCGATGGGGTAGCCGTTGGCCAGCGGCTTCGCCATGGTCACAACATCAGGGTGGCAGTCCACGGGCCACGCAGAATGCGCCCATAGGGCCCCAGTCCTGTACAGTCCGCACTATGCGCACATAATTAGTAATTCTGTTCCGGCATCTAGCATGATGAGCATGCGGGGTTGTCACGGTTCCGAGCAGAATTTCCTCATCTCCTCGGAGGTCGAGCGAACACGAAAGGCGCCTTTGCGGCGCCCTTTGTCACCCCAAAACTCCGGGCCTAACCCATCGGACTTTTGCCTGGCGCTCACCTGAATCTCGTCGAATATGACCACTGCACCCGTCTCTCGTGCTCGTCCCAC